>Ga0233399_1001034_pt1 | contig 10005 bp, 5 predicted proteins | sample 43DmetaG_FD_182698 | JGI IMG/M metagenome (GOLD analysis project Ga0233399, IMG submission 182698) | Seawater microbial communities from Monterey Bay, California, United States - 43D | ecosystem: Environmental > Aquatic > Marine > Coastal | place: USA: California | collected 2016-11-08 | reverse complement strand
TTAATTTATATCTAAAACAGATAAAAAACATTTTATAGAAAATAAAGATTAATTGCCTCCGGGAACATATAATCATTCATATCAAACTATATAAGGAGAATTATTAAATAAAAAATTAGGTTTAAAACATGTGCCTTATTCGAGATCTGTTTTATAATAAAAACCTATAGAAATAGTTGAAGAAGAAATATGTGAGAAAGAAGATATAATACATAAAAAAGAAAAGAAAAAAAAATAATAAAAAAAAAGTTACTTGCCTAATGAGATAAGATTTTAATAATAACATAAAAATAGTACAAAATTAATAGGACCAGGATAATATTATGATTTTAAAAAATAACCATTCAATAAAATATCTTATAATACTCATTTTGCCGATATATGATTTTCTTATTATTATTTTATAAAAAAATTATATTTATAACTAATGACTGATAGATAAAAATAAAACTCAAAAAGATCACTAGGAGGAGGTCAATATTTCATAGATAAAGAAAAAAAGAAATAAGACTAAATAAATCTAAATAAAATAGATATAGATTTTAAACCATTTATATAAGAAAGAAATGGTGTCGGTAAATTAGCAAGTTAGAGAGATAGTTCAAAGAGAGTAAAAAAAAGCTAACCAAGGTTTGAAAAACCAATAGGAGTTTTTACTATATTTCAACCATTTTTAGATAAAAATTAATAATAAGATGAATCAAATAATGATGATACACAAACATATTGGAATTAAAATAAAATAATGTCAGGAAAAGATTAACTAAATGAAGAAGTTAAATAAAGAGAATTATAGAAATAAAATTCTTAAAAAAGAGTGTAATCAGCATGTTTTAAAACAAAAGAAAGACTAGATATATTTCCATAAAATAATGTGCCAGCTTCTATATATAATCCTAAAATAGATGTATTAAAACATCATAATATAAACTTTGGCGTCGGATAAAAGAATAAAGTATAAGAAAGTTCAAATAGACCAATAACTGATAATTTAGATGTAAGAGATGCTTATTTAACATCAACTTTTAGCTAGAAAAAAATAGATTTTAATATAAGCAATTAAGTATTTTTTTTAATTTATATTTTAAGTTTATAATTAGATGTCAAGAGATCAGATTTAACATAAATGGTGGACCACATAATAGATATATAGTATGAATAAAACTAGCTCTGAAATTCAAAATGAAAGAATTAATCATATTGTAGGTTGTTTGGTGTAATAAGAAAAATTATAAAAATTCAATAAAGAGTATAAATTACAAGATAAATTATAAATTCCTAAAAAAAAAACTTATGACGTCTAAAATGATGCTCAATTAGCCAGTAAAGTTAAAGAATTATAAAATTAATATATCAAAGGACAGTGATTTGTTTTTAATTCTTTATTATATATAGATTAGTTTTTATAAGAATATTATAAAAATTTTTTTAAATGATTTTAAGGATATTTTTAAAAAATTAATAAATTTTATAAAATAATTTAAATTTAAAATGTTATAAATATTATATTATAATAGATTTAAATTTTATAATTGATTTGAAACTTAAATGAAAAAAAAAAACGAAGAAGATCTCTCGATGTTTGATGATGCAAAATAATTTGTAACTATTATGATTCCTTTGACTTAAAACGCATTACCAAATATCCAAAAAAAGATATAAAACAACAAGCCTAAATTTGTAAATACAGTCAATAGAGAATAATTAAAAAAATTTTGTATAGATTAAGGTTTTTTTTTTCATATTAAAGGCTTAAATCTAGATCCATCTAGCACAGATAAAGTTAAAAAAGAATTAGAGATTAATGATGAAATCATGGCTTTAACTTTAAAAACTTATCTAATGGAAGAAAATCTTAATCAAAAAAGAGAAAAAAAAGCATTTTAGGAAGCGTTAAATAAGGACTCTAAAAAAAAAGGTATTTTTTTAAACATACAATTAATTTATCAAATAATTTTTTATCAATATATTTTATTAAATAATTTATTAATAATATTAAATAATTTAATAATTATATAATTTATTAATAATTTTTTAAATAATCATATAATTATATAATTAATTAAATATATCAAATAAGTTTTATATAAAATAATATTTTAGACACTAAAAAGGGTGAATAATAAGTAACTTAAGTAATGGAAGAAAAATAATATAATAAAACATTTGATTAATTGTTTATTTTATAAGATTATCCATAAACTTTGTAAGATTTCAATTAATTAACAAAAATAGGAATAAAAATCGATGTAGTATTGAAATTGAACGAAAATTTAGACAACTATAATTAAGTTGAACCAAAAGAAAATGAGGATGAGGATGAAGAATAAGAATAAGAGTAAGAATAATAACAACCTTAAATAATCATGAATGATGATTAAACGATTTAAAATTTGCGATTATATCAAAAAACAAGTAAAAGGGGAGATTCTTTTAGAGATATATATATTCATGAAATTATGTTTGATGACACTGTAATTTTTTAATTATTTAAAAGTAAGAAGATTTTACCGATTAGCTATATGAGGAAATTTCATAATTTTCAATAGAAAAAGAAGTTTATTACTAATGGTTAAAATCAAAATAAGAGATATCTTTAGAAAGAAATATCAAATAGTATGATATAGAATCTTAATAATTATAAATACAATAATCGATAGAAAAAGAGAAAAATGCAGATTTTGAGAATGAAGAAAGATAAAAATAATTCGTAAAAAAGAAAAAAACTGATTAAGATCTTTTAGATGATGAAAATTATCAAAAACTTAAAGATTATGAACCTGAATTAAGATTAAAACTAGAATAAGAAATAAAATAAATAATTTTAAAAGAAGATTCAAAATTTTTATAAACTTTTAACAATTAAATAAGTACACTAAAAGATGAAAATTAAACTGTAGGAATCATTTTAGAATGCTTAATTGATGAGATAAAAACTGATAAATAAAGATAGAATAATGTTTAAGATGATAATTAAGATTAATTAGATGAAATCATGGAATTATAGCAATATCTTGAAAATTAGAATTAAGAAATATAAAAATAGCCTTAAAATAATGTAATATTAATATAAATATATTATTATTAAATTATTATTGTTAATATTGTAAAATATGTCTAATAAAATTTTAGGAAAAATATCATTTTACAAATGATTTGTCTAAAAAACATCTTCAATTATTAATATAATATAATATAATATAATATAATATAATATAATATAATATAATATAAAAGTATCTTGAAACTTAAAAAGTAGTAACTGAAATAAAAGAAGATTAAATTTTATTGAATTATTCAGATAAATTGATGAAAAAATGTTTAAATTCAAAATTAAAATCAGGTGATTTAACATGTGATAGAGAGAAATAAATAACAGAAAATATATGTATTATAAAAATAAAAAAGAATACCCTGGAATCAAAAGAAATAGTATGCCATAAATCCCAGACATATCTGAGCATTTACAAAAACTAAATTTATGTGAAAATCTTGTATTTTAGCAAAATAATACGCTATATAAGATATAAAATAATTTAGACATATTTGTAAAAATGTGTTAATAAAATTTGAATATAAAATATGATTTTGCTGATAGAAAATATGTAGAAAGACTTGATGAAAACATATTAAAATAAAATATTTATAATTCATTTTTATAAGAAAAATAAATCTATACATAATATAATCTATTAGACGATAGTTTATTCTTAGTTATAGCTGATAGAAAGGTTTAAGGTAGAATCAGAAGATAAAAATAATAAATTGAATGGAAAGTTTTACCAAATTTAGAAAATTATTTGAAATTATTTAAAGGATCATAATAATGTATAAATTTATATAAATAGAAACTTTTTATAATTTTGATTACACTTTATTAGGAGATATAAGCTAAAAAACCAAACACATTATGCCTTGTAATAATGGATTGATCAAAATTTAAACTAATTAAATTGGTATTTTTTAATAATTATAGGCAATACTAAAAAAAAAAGTTTTAGAGTAATTAAAGAAAATGTTAGTTTTAATGTCAATAAGAATCAATTCAATTCATTATTTGAAAATGTACATTATTTAATTATAGGGAACTAAAATATTCTGTGAATTAATTTAAAATATTGTTTATACCACTATTTCATTGAAAAATGGACTCATGATTTAATTTTTACCTAATAATGAAATTTTATAAAGTTATCAACATTCTAGTTATTAATTTGATGAATAAAAAAGAATTGTTTTATCCAAGGGCTCTGTCATTAAATATATGAATGATGGGTAAATTATTATATTATTTGCAAATGGTAATGTCGCAACTAAAAAAAAGGATAGTTAGGAATATATTACAACAAATAACAAAGGATTATGCAGTTTATAAGTATATTTTTTAATGTTTTTTAAAATGTTTTTAAAAGTTTTTCAAAATTTATAAAATTTTAAATATATTAAATTTGATATCTAAAGAATTTTTAACACATTTAAAAATATAATATTTAAAAATTTTATAAATATCAATATCTATAAAAATTTTATTTAAAAATATTAATTTAAAAAAATTTTCAAAAATAATAATAAATACATAATATAAGTAATAATCCTAATTGAATGACATTCCCTGTGTAAAACGTAAAGATCATGAATACACATAAGCAGATGTATTATTAAGAGAAGACAATGTATAAATCGTATGGTATAAATGTGGTACAAGATACACAATGCATTCTGATGGAACAAAAATATTAACAAAGCCAGATAATACAATAATAGTAGAACATGTAGACTATTCAACGGTTACTATAAAAGACATGAAAACCTAGATAAATTTTTTTGATAATACATAAGCTGTGATGTAATTTGATGAATAAACAATTTATTTATAAGATTTTTCATAAGTAAATGTTAGTCCAGATGGATCCCTTAAATTACTATTTGTAGATGAAACTGAATATAAAGTAAATTTATAAGAAGGTAATATTATTTAATTTAAAGGTGTATTATTACATTCTGATTAATAATAAAATTCTTTTGAAATTAGCAATGAAAAATAAAATGTTTCCATTTAATCTGTTTAATAAATTATAAATGAATTATAAGAATCACCAGAGAGTGCAAACAGTAGTGAGAATGAATATATTCCGGAATATTTAAAAGAAAGAGACATTGATGCGTAATATTATATTTTATATTTAGAGATCCATTTTATTAACCTTAATTAATCATTATTAAAGATGGATAAGCAATATAATATTTATCGTAAAGCTAATTAGATATATTCTTTAACAACTATGATAGTAAATATAAAAATATATTTTAGAAATTCAAGAAATAAATAAAAACGATTATAAAGAAAATATTTATCTTATCAAAGAAATACCATTTTAAAGAATCAAATCTTTTGAGATTGATGTTCCAGAAATGGTGAATGAAAAAATTTAAGAAAAAAATAAAGGAAATACAACATTAGTAAGAAATATTTATGAATTTAATGGTATATAACATATATATATAGATGTTGATTTTTAGAATTATAATAATTCAAAGTAAGAATATGAAATTTGGAAATAATCGAATTAAAAAGGTCTTGTAGAATGGGGATATAAAGTATAAAGATTAAAAGATGAAAAAATATATGAAAAAAACATTTCATAGTATATTTTATTTTTATGAAGAAAAATAATTGAATTAAGAAGATAAGATTTTACTGACGAAAGTTATTAAAAGTTTTTGTAATCATAAAAGTAATTCACAATATATATATAGCTTCACAAATTTATTAGATAAATTCATATAAGACTACAATAAAGAAAATAATTAAATGAAAAAATAAATATTGAAGAAAGAATATTCAAATAATCCAATAAAAACTTAATAATTATTAGGTAATGGTTAATTTAGAAATCCATTCGATTTTACAAAAATATAAAAGTATTTTTTATAAATTATATAGAAAAAATGCATTTGAAATTAATGTACCATAATAATTTATTGAAAATTATTTTAGAACATATTTTGGTCTAATAGCTTTGGATAAAATTCCTTAATAATCGCCTCCAAATAAGCAAAAAAGAATTATATAATAAATATAAGTTTAAGACAATATAGAAGAGAATAATGATTAAAATGAAATTGATGATGTTCAGTAATCTATATAGTAAAAAGAGAAAAAATTCAAAAGTAAAGTTAATAATCAAGAATTTAAAGTAAAAATATTATATATTAAAGCCAAGTATTTTTGCTGTTGAAGAGTAAGAAGTAATAAAAATTGAAAATCAAAGAAAATTGTAATATAAATAAAAATTAGATAATCTGAACATCATTGTTAATAAAAAACAAAAGAATTTAATTTATATGGTTCAAAACGTGAGATATAACAAAAAGTTCCATGCCTATTAAGAACAACTCCAGATACAAAAGTGAATGAAAGATTTATTACATAAGTATAAATATGAAAAAAAAATTAGGATTCAAATTGGGATAACAGAGTAAAGATATCAAGTATGAACAATAGATTGCATATGAAAGCTTAAAATATATAATAAAAGAGAAAATAAGGTATATTTTGATATAAATCATAGGACCTCATAATACATTATATGAGTTATAAGATAAAAAAAACACTGTTTTATCATTAATAGAGAAAGATAATATGGGATTAATTAATGATATCCATGATAATTTAAAAAGAAACGTTTTAATTAATCCAGTAAAAGCTAGATTTGGTTATTTATAAAGTGGAAAATTATATTAAATGAAAATTGCTGTAAAAAATGAGGATGTTATGGCTTAAAGAATCACTGTTAGATCATGCTAAAGTAAATATGCTAAAGCATTTTAGGCTGAATTAGGGCCAGTATTTTTTTATTTATTAAGATCGCATTAGGGATGGTTAGAGATATTATAGTTCATTTAGATGCAAGTAATGATATATAAGGAGTTTTTGAGGATAAATTTGAAATTGTCACAAAATCTGAAATTTTCACAGTAAAATATTTTTAATTATAGATTCCCATAATTGCTTAAATTTTAGATTCCTATGAATATATGGAAAAAGACTAATAAAATATTTTACATAAGAATAAATAATTATTAAAAGCAAATGTGTAAGAAGTTTCAGTAAATTATATAAATATTTTAGAAAGAAAAATCAGAAATGAAATTTTTAGACAGTACTACTAGTGATAACAAATTGCCAAAAATTCAATAATTTGATAAAAATACAAAAGTAAGATATATAAATTTTAGATTGAATACAAAAATTTAGACAATATAATAAGTATTATTGACAATTGATATATTATATTATAATCAAACAAATTTTTAAAATTTGATATAACAATTTATATATATTATATTATAAAATTTTTGAATTTTCTTAATAAAATTTATCTTTGATAAATGTTAAATTAGCAAGATTCATAGCTTAAAAATTATTAGATGTTAAAAGTATTAGGCTTAGGTGGATATGCAAAAGTTATTTTAGTAAAAGAAATAAAAACTGAAAAATTATTTGCAATGAAAATACTAAAGAAAAAATTTATTGAAAAGAAAAGATAAATTGAACATACAAAAACTGAGAGAAATGTTCTTGTTTAAGTTTAAAATTAGTTTATTGTTAAATTACATCATAGCTTTCAAAATGATAAAAAATTATTTTTAGTTTTAGAATATTGTTAAGGTGGTGAATTATTCAATTTTTTACAAAAATAAAGGAGATTAAATGAAAATTAGTAAAATTTCATTATATAATAGATCATTATTCTATATTTGTTAAATGATTATGGCCCTAGAGCATTTACATGAAAATAATATTATTTATAGAGATCTTAAACCTGAAAACGTTTTAATTGATAGCTAAGGATACATCAAAATTACTGATTTTGGACTTAGTAAAATGAATGTAATATATATTATTCTTAAAATATATTATTTTGATTAAGTTTTTCTTTTTGAAATATGAATAGAATATATTTTTATTAGAATTCTCTAGTAAAATATATTTCTCTAAATTGAATATGATATTGTAATTAAAATTCTAAAAATAATGAAATTTTTTTATAAAATATAAAATTAGCCAATAATAAACTAAAAGTTTTAGCAATATAAAATGATTAAAAAAATATTAATTTTAAAAGGTTTATAACGACAATGACGCAACATCTATGTGTGGAACTCCTGAATATCTTGCGCCTGAAATTTTATATAAATAAAAATATGGTAAATCAATAGATTGGTGGTGTTTAGGTTGTATATTGATAGAAATGTTGACTGGAAATCCACCATTTTTAGATTAAAATAAAAATGTTTTATTTGAAAAAATCAAATTTGATAAAGTATAAATGCCTAAAAATATTAGTAAAGACCTTGAAGATTTTATTACTTAATTATTTATAAAAAGTCCAGATGCAAGAATCGGTTCTCGTATTAATTATATTTTATATATATTTTATATATATTTTATATATATTTTATATATATTTTATATATATTTTATATATATTTTATATATATTTTATATATATTTTATATATATTTTATATATATTTTATATATATTTTATATATATTTATTAAAAAAGAAAATGGTGCTTAAGATATAAAAAAACATAAATGGTTAGCAAATGTAAATTGGTAGGCTTTAAAAGAAAGAAAAATAAAGGCATTTTTTATACCTAATATGAAAAATGAAATGGATGTGTCAAATTTTGATTAAGTATTAATTTTATTATAAAGGAATTTACTGTAATGTCAGTAAATTCTTCTGAGAATAATATATTTTCATAAAATAGTTAAGGATTAGATATATATGATAATTTTTCTTTTATTGATGGATTAAGGATATAAAATTGATAATAAATACATTTTATACGTGAATATTGTTTATTTATAAATTCAAAATCATATCAAAAAATTTATTAAAAATATTTAATTTATAAAATGATTATAAAAAATTTATTAAAAATAGATAATCAAAATTTTTTAAAATACAATCAATCATTTTTTTGAAATTCATTTTATTAAGACTTCAACAATAAGAATTCAACTTTGATTAAATGCTTTTATTTTTAATGTTAAATTTTTTCTAAGGTCTTTAAGTATAATGATTTCATCTTTTATTAGTTTTATATTTAAGCTGATTTTAAGTTCTATAAAGCTTTATTATAAATAACATTAGACAATTTTTAGCTTTTATCAACAAAATTATTGCCAATTTTTTAAATTTCTTAATACTTTTAACCTTTAATCAAATTAAATAAATGATTAATGAATTCTTATAGCAAGTAAAATTAATTTTAGTATTATTCTAAATTAAAATGAAATTTAATCTCACTCTAATCTAGGATATTATTAATTTAGAATTATAATTCTAAAGCGTATGATTTGATAAATTCTTTAATTTATTAAACATCAATATTTTTTTTTATTTTCAAAATTATATTCTTTTTTTCACTGTACCTTATTTTTATTAGATCAATAAGAGGATTATAAGTTTCTTCTTTAAAAGCTTAAAAATTTATTTTAGCTAAAAATATAAAGCTATTTATTTTTTATATTGTCTAAGAATTTTGAATTTAATAAATTTGATCTTTCTTTGAAATTAAATATTTATTTTATTAAATGTCTTAATATAGATGTATTATGAAATTTTTAAAGACCAAATGTTTTTTATCATTCTTTTGTAATTCTTAATTATAAATTTATAAGAAATATTCGTAATTTTCAAATAAATAATTAATAAATTAATGCCATAATTGAATTTTTTTCTTTATATTCTCATCGCTGTAAATTGAATCAGTTTTTGTGTATGTTTTGGTCAATTCGAAGAACTATTATGACAGTTTTAGGCTCATCTTTTTATTTATTTGTATCTATAAATCTTACCCTTTTAAATCGAAAATTTGTATATTACGTCATTATATATTATTTATAAATAAAATTACATCTTATATATTTATTATTAAATATTATAAATCAATATTAAAATATTTTTATATAAAAAAGAGGTTACAAG
>Ga0233399_1001032_pt1 | contig 10022 bp, 9 predicted proteins | sample 43DmetaG_FD_182698 | JGI IMG/M metagenome (GOLD analysis project Ga0233399, IMG submission 182698) | Seawater microbial communities from Monterey Bay, California, United States - 43D | ecosystem: Environmental > Aquatic > Marine > Coastal | place: USA: California | collected 2016-11-08 | reverse complement strand
TAATTTGAGTTTGAATTTATAATACAATATTTTTGAAAAAATTTTATAAAATTTACATATATTTTAAAAGAAGATATTTAAATAATTGAAACTTATAAATATTAAATGAAAAAAGAAGATTAAAAATAGAAATAAGTACATTTTAATCAGCCATAGACAACAGAGACTATTTTTAATAAAGAGAAGATAGTATAGTATATGCCAATGGCTGCAACTCGTTAATTAGTGACATAAGCTATTAACGAATGCACAAGTAAGCTTAAGCTTTTTACTTAAAATGATCCATAAGTGAAAAGAAAGGATACAGCATAAGGTCTTACAACTATATTAGAAAACTTAAAATTTGCATTAATGCATCTTAATTTAGGTATTTAAACTTTTAATTAGGAACATTTGAAGACAAATAGTAAAACTATCATTTAGCTTATAATGGCACTAATATGATTTATGATATATGTCAATTATTAAGAGTAAGCTAATTTTCTTCACTCACTATCGATTATTTGGGATTTGCGATTTGCACGTTGGAATCTCATCTTATTCTTTTAAATATAAAATTTTTAGAATGGAGAATGAAAATATATGTAGAATTAGCCCATGTTTATGAAGAGGTTGGCTCAAATGAAGTTGCACTCAGAACAATTGAATTAGCTACAAAAAAAACTAATGAATTATAAACAATTTTAGAGTAAGATCCTCCTTTACCAAGTTAAACTTAAAAAATATTTGAAAATATATTCAGAATTCTAAGAATTTTAGAAATTAAATATAAGCTTTAAATTAATTAGTTACCAGGAGACGCTTTTAAAAAAAAACTTGAGGAATATTTTCCTTAAGATAAAGAAGGTATTTAATTAAATATCAACTTTAAATCATAATATCATATATTATATAATATATATATCATAAATAGGCAAAGTAGCTGCGATTATTGAAAGTTTAAGATTTAGAACTCATAATTATGTGGAATAAAGTGGAAAATCATTTGCTTGGAAAGATTAAGCAATAAAATAAGCTTATGATATTTTAAAGGGAGAAATTGAAATTATTGTGAATTATATAAAATAAGAACTCACGAATATTGAGAAACAACCTTAAACAGATTAAAGTGAGGAAAAAAGAATTAAAATATTTCAAGATAATATGAATGCAGTGAAAATAGAAAAAACAAGATTTAAAGAAGCATGTAAGTGTATTCCTTTAGAATATCACATTGAACTTTGTATGCATGCTTATGATGTGGGAAATATGACGTTATTTGAAGATTTAAGCTAAAATGCATTATATAGAAGTAAATACAGATGCATTGAAATTCAATATATCACTTAAATTAATATATATGTCAGTAGTCATCCAAATCCTAATATAGATAATGAATTTGAGATAATTCCTTATGATATTAATGAAGCACAATTAAAAATTTTAATGAAAAAAAACAAAATATTTAAAGATGATGGAGTTTAATCATAATAATAAGCTTAAGATCCAAAAGGTAAAGATGCAAAAAAAGGAGGAAAAGAAGTAAAATAAGAAATTAGGTAAGAAGATAAAGATACAAAAGTTTAAGAAACAATTCCTGGAATTAAACATTAATATACTTATATATTGATAAAAAGATCAATAACTCCAAAAGATGCAATTTGTGGATTTAAACTTTTGTTAGCCCCTGAGGATGATGTTAATCTTGTCTCACCTGAACTTAAACCATTAAGTGAAGCTGGGTGGAAAATAATAGAATGTCCAGTTTAATAATATACTGGAGTAAAAGAAACTTAAAAAAAATCTGTCTATATTTGTTATAAATGCACTGCTGAAAATTTAAAAGATGAAGAAGAAAAAAAAAATTTACTTTTAGATATTAAACCTGTATTTGCAAAAAGTCCATTGGCTAGACCAGATTTCGGATATTAGAAGATTGATATTGATTTAAGATAGACTCCTTAAGAATATATTAAACATCCTGATAATGATTATTTATATATAACATATAAGAATAATATGCATTTTTTTTCTAATGAAAGAATGTTGAAATTGATAATGTTATTGAATGAATTAGAAAAGACTTATGGAAAAGATAAAATTTAAAACATAAGTGAATAAAGATAATTAGAATTAGATATAACATTTGATACAAATAAGTTAAAATAATTATTTTAAACAATAAAAGAGAGTTTAGAAGGTCCTTTAGGAATTTAATTTTATGAGGATAGAAAAGAATTTTTAATAAAATTAATATTTTATATTTGGAAAAAGTATATGATAAGTTAATTATATTAAATGGAGTCTATAAATGACATGGCTTTATAATAAGAAATAACATAAGAAGTAAATATTATAATAATAGGAATTAAATTAATATATGGAACACATAGTACCAATAAAATAGATATATAAATTAGGATTAAAAATGATAAATTTAATATTAGTAAGAGATCCTACGCGATCTTTGGTTTGGTTTGTGAAAAGTACTATGGAATTGACTAAAATATTGATGTAAGATGAGGAAAATCATGAAGCAGCTTAATTTTTAAAAACATGTTATGATATGGTTATAATATATAGAGATGAATAGCTAAGTAGAGGAGTTGAAAGCAGAAAAGATCTTTTTTTGCCTTATAGTATAACAGCAAGTAATTAATAAATTGGATAACTATAATAAGAAATAATAAATAGTTATGTTATTTATAAAAATCAACTTGAATGTAAAATTAGAGAAAATTAGAGAGAAAAAGATTTTAAAACATAATTAGTTCCCGAAGAATAATAGGAAGAACTCTAAGAATACTTAGATTATAAAAAATGCATAAATAATGATGATAATAGAGATAAAAGTTATTTTGAACAGTTAGCATAAGAAAATTTCATTCCTTAAATTGATTTAATTATAAATGCATTATAAGTTGATCTTATAATGTGTTATTATAGATGTCAAATAATATAAGGAAAAAATTTAAAGAAAATACAAAAAATTTCAAGTAAAAATAATGAATTTGTTTCTTAAAATATGAGTAAAAAGTAAGATATGTCAAAAGGAAAAAGTTTTTAAGATACTAAATAGAAATTAAATACATTATAAAATGATCTTTAAAATGCAGGAAGATTACCTGTTCCATAACCATAAATTATAGATTATGAAAAAAGATTAAAAAGTCATGCAAATAAAAATCCATATTTAAATGCAATTCTTAATATGCTTATGGCTGAAAATAAGAAATAGTAAGCTGAAAAAAAATATTTACTTCATTAGTCTTTTGAATTTATATAAAAAGCATAAGAAATGGAGAAATAATTGATGCAAGGTGCTGTAAAGGATGCTGTATTTATATGTTCAACATTACTTGATTCTAAAATAGTAGATTAAAAATCAAATTAATTCCATCCGTTTGATCGTTTATATGTATAAGATTATATAGCTGAGTCTGAATGCCCTAGATCACCAATATTTATAAGTCGATCATCTAGTTCAATTACCGTTAAATTACCTCCATTTTATCCAAAAGTTAATGAAATGGAATCTATGGAAGCTGGAATCAAAGACATAAGATCAATGGTACTTTACGGTAAAGTAGCTGCTCATGGAGTAAATGTTTCAACAACTTGTACTGATTTATAAAATACCGGGATTAGAAATGAAATAGGAAATGTTATTCAAATAAGATAATTACAACAAAATGAAGGATATTGCTTTGCTGTTGCTGGATTCAATGTTAATGAATAATAGAGTAAAAAAATAGGTGAAACTAGTTCACCTTTTGTTACTTTGCAACCAATGCCTATCAATTAACTTTATGCTTATTTAGCTAAATAAGCTTATTAGATTAATGAATATGAAATTGCATCTTAAGCAGCTAAAAAAAATATTGACTTTTTTGTTGAAGAAAGTGAAATTTGGGATCGTTTTTTAGATTCATAAAATTAAATTTTATATTATAGAATTAATCAAAAAACTTTCAAAGAGGTAAGTAATATTGAAATTTAATGTTTTGCTGAAAGTTTATTTATAAAAGCAAGATGTATGCAAGAAATGGAAAAAAAAGAAAAAATATTATAAAAGCATAAAAATCTTTGTTTATAAGCAAATTTATCACTATTAGCATTAGAAGCGTGTTCAGTGTGTCAATAGTTCGTAATTGGAAAAAGAGTTTTATTGGATTTTTATAATAACATAGGTGAAATAATAAGAATTAAATCAAGATATTTATTTTAAGCATTGATAAAAATGTATATATTTTTGTAAGATATTCCAAAATAATATTGGGATAGTCATTTGAGATAGTTTTCAGCTAAATTGATATATGAAATATCAATAGTTTGCTTTTAATACAATTAGATAAACTTAGGAAAACTTATTATATATTAATCAAATTAGATCCCAAATAGAAAATATAAAGCTTTTCCTAAAGTTATAGAAGTTGCTGAAGAATTAAATCAAGCTAAGGGGGGTGCTGCAGCAAAAGGTGCCTCTAAATAATAAACCGCATAAACAAATGAAGATGTAAAAATGGTATAAAAAGTAATATACACTTTAGCTGAATAGCCTAGTTATTAAGATTATTTAGAAGATGCTTTATTAAATTTCACTGAAGATTATGGTGATTTAGTTGCTGGGTTTTTAGATAATTGGAAAGAATAACTTGATTATTTTTCATAATATATAGAAAGTAGTACAGATTAAATTGAGTAAATAAAAAACTAGTTATCACTAAAATGGACATTTTGGGAGATTTTAAAAGAACCTCTGACTGCTCTTTAAAAAATGCAGGTATCTTTGAAATAGTATCCAAGTTACATAGAAATGTTATGTAAATTTGCAAGGAGATAAATAGAATGTAATAATTTGAAATCAGCTAAAGAAATTTTAGCATAAGCTGAATTAGTTACATGTGAAAGCGTTTAAATATTACATAAAATATTTTAACTAAAAGTTTAATGTGCTTAAAAAGATATAGCTTGGATTCCAGAAAATTTAGAATTACTAAAATCAGAAAAAGAATCTAATGGACCACTTGAAGATTAAACTATTACTATCTTCACAGAATATTATCAATTGATGGAAGGTTTAAATAAAGATAATTATTAAACTCTATGGAAAGCAGAATTTTATTATTTAAAAGCTTTAACAACTTATTTAGACAAATAACTTCCAACAAAAGATAATTCTACTGATATTTTCTTTGAAATGGATAGACTTGATCTTGAAAAAATTATAGATCATACTAAAGTAGTTAAAGAATTAAATACTAGAAATTTAAATTAATCTGAAATTGATTTTTTTAAAGAATTATAAAGTTTGTTATCTATGGCAGCATATTTTGCCGTTGAAAGTGATGCTGAATTTTAATTAAAAAATATTGTTAAATTTGCTTAAAATATTTCTATAAGAGAATAAATGAATCCTTTTGATTTAAGAGAAAGTGATTCTAACCTATATTCGTTTTTAATCGGAGAATCAATGTTAAAAATTTTCAAAAAATAAGTAGCTCCACAAACTAACTTAGTTTAATAACTTACTAAAGATTTTTGGTTCAATAGAGCAGAAATGCAACCATATGCTGATTATGCTTCATTTATTATCAATTCATTATTAATTGAAGAAAAATACTCAGTTTTATCTAATTTCTGCAAAAATTTTTGCAATATTACTCAACATGGATATTCGAATATAGTAATTCCTTTTATGATAAAATCATAAACTATCTTAGAAGATAAAGCTAAAGAATTAACATAAGAAAAAGTTAATTTCCTTAATTAAAAAACTGAAGAATTTGAATTATGGAAAAATGGAAAAAGAAGAAAAAATAGAGCAGCTTAATTAACTAATGAAGTGCCATAGGAAGAACTCTAGTATAATCAAGACAAAGAAGTTATAACTCAATAAATTAATATACTTTAAAGAAAATAAAATTTGATAACTGAAAAAAAACAAATGGCATAACATATTTTAGACGAAATCAAAAGAGATGCAAACCAAGTAAAAATTAATAATTTTTATTTTAAAACCCATAAATATATTTTTAGGCTTAAGTTTAATTGTTTGAATGTAAACGATCATTAGAGAAATTTGCAGAGATTTTAAAAATTTCATTCCCTGATTAAGTAAAACAATAAAAAAAATCAAATTAGCTGTTATTTGAACATTTAAAAAAAGGTTATAAAACTGTGATAGATCTTTTGATAAAAAGAAAAGATCATCTAGGCTAAATTCGAGCATATTCTTAATAAGGTGATTTATATTTTGCGAATGGAAATATATAAGAAGCATCAGAAAATTGGAATGATGCATTAGATAGTATATTTTAAAAACTTCATTCTTTAAAGTTTTAAAATTAAATAAACTATGAAATAGGAGAAAGATAGTGTTTATCAGCTTGTGTGTTTTTGTATAAATTGTCTAAAAATTGTTATTTTGATAATATGTATTTATAAAAAGAAACTTTTATAATGGCTGCAACTTTAAGTTTCTAAGTATTTAAAACTTAAATGATTAATCCACAAACTTTAATTGGGTTTGCTGATACTAGAAATATTTTACTTCCAATCGATTTGTTTAATTTAAATTTGGAACCTATAGTAACTATGTAAGCCTGTGATTTTTTAATTTAAGGCTTAATTGATAATGAAATGCATATTCAAGTCTTACCTTTAATTCAAATCATGGACTATATTGCTTGCAAAGTCTGTTTTTCAGATTTTTATTCTACTCGTGCTAAATTACAAAAATCTATTGTATTATCGAAAATTGGAATGATCAATTAAAGCTATTAAATTTTATAATAAGTATAAAATGAAAAATGTGGACCTATTCCATTATTATAATAAACTGAAAATCTAAGTTTGTTAAAAGGAAATAATTGGTTTGGCTAAAATAGAGACTTTTTAAATAATATGCCATATTTCTAAGAATAAAATAGAGAAGTTATTGAAATAATTTAAAAATTAGAGATTTCTTAAACATTTGATTAAAAGCACAGTTAATTAAATAATTTTTTGTTTTAATTTGCTAAAATATAAATATTATTCACAATTCATGACTAAGAAGTAATTGATAGACCCGAAGTTGCTGAATAGAGAATTATTATGTTAAAATACCTAGAACTTAAAGTAAGAGAACTATTAATTTTTGTTTAAAAAAGTGAAGACTAATAATAAAATGATTATACAAGTTAAGGTCTTTTGAGTTAATAAGAGGCACGTGAAGATAGATTATAACTTATATATAGATCTAGATTCTTATTGGCTTAAATTAATCTTTCAATGGGATAGAACACCCGTTCTTACTTTATTCTTAAAACAGGATTAGATGTTATATAAAATCACGTTTTTGAATAGCCTTTTGCTGAATAAGGAAAAGAGTTAGAAAATGAGGATTAAATATAAGGAAATAATAAAGATATAAAATAAGATAAAAAAGGAGGAAAAGTTGATCCTAAAGATATTAAAAAAGGTGGAAAAACAGCTGTAGAAGAAAAAGCTGTTGAAGAAAAGAAATTTGAATATGATTATGCTACTTTGTTAAATAAAAGTAAAAGAAAACATCCAAATGGTTTTTGGTATATAAAGTTTAAAATATAAATTGGTTGGATATTTTATTCATAAAATAGATTTGATAATTGTTTATAATTATTGAAATAAATTAAGAAAGATTGTGTGGTTTTACATGATAGATATACTGATTTATTGAGTAATGAAATAGAGGGTCGTATTTTCATAAAACAAGGAAGAATAAATGATGGTATTAAGATACTCAAAGAATGTGTTTAAAGTGTTAATCATTCAGATAATGGTATTGGCAGATTATAAGGAGATTTGGCTGAAATATTGCTTGAATAAAATCAATATGAAGATGCGTATGTTCATTTTTAAGCAGCGCATAATATATTTTTGAATTATAAAAAAGAATTAAGATATGATTAATAATTATCAATAAATATAAAAGGAGAAGCAGAAAAAGTAAAGTAGAATGAAAAATATATATTCCCAACAGATATAATGGAGTAATTGATGAAAAAAGAAGCAAAAATAAGAAAAGATGATAAAAAAGGTGGAAAAGAGGCACCCAAAAAAGACACAAAGGGTAAATAAGCAGTAGATACATAAGAAATGAAAATATTGCCTTTGAATTAATTATAATAATAAGATTTGATATAGATTTAAAAGCCATCTCTTAAAGGGTATAAATTTGATGAAGCACAATCTTTATCTATTTATTCAAAATTTTTAGAAGACTATGTTCGTTCAACATTAAGATTATGTAAATGTGGACTATATTTAAATAAATTTGATAATTTGATAAGTACTCTTGATAAAATCGAATTTTTTATTACAGGAAATTATAATTTAACTTATAGTTTTAAATTAGAGTTATATTATTTATAAGCTATAACTTATAAGCGCATATTTGTTTAGGAACTTGAAAAATTCTACAATATTTATGCAAATTAATATCTCAATAACAAAAATAAAAAATACAAAAAAATGTATGAAAAATTACCATTTAGAGATCTATCTAGAAATAAATATTTATTAGATCTACCAAATTTCTCACATTATTTAAAAGAAACACTTATACCTTAATATTTAGAAAAATCTAAAAAAGCATTTAATTTTGCAAAAGACATTATAAAAGGAGAATGTATTTTTTATGAAGGAAATATAAAAATAGAATAAGTTTTAATGGAAATGGCTGATTTATTATTACTACAAAGAGAATATATGCCTCGTTTAGGATATAAATATATCGAATAAGAAGATGATTAGAAAATGCAAAAAGATGAAAACGCAGAAAAACTATTAAAACTGAATCTTGAACTTGAATCATTTTAAATTATAAATTACGCTATTTAAGTGAGTTCTTGTAGAAAAGAGATATTATAAACATCATTAGGATAAACAGCAATTTAAGATCCATCGAAAGTGCCTTAAGATTTAATGAATGAATTATTAGAATCAGATTTTATATATAAAAAGAAATATGATCCATTGTTATTTGATGAAATAAAAAATAAAAAAACAGCTATAACATCATTAGATTTAATTTCTTTAATAAATAAATTAAGTAGAGAAAGTAAAATTATGACATTTAACGGAAATAAATGCTAAAAAACTATAATGAAAGTAAATTATTAATATATTATAGGTTCATCGATTTTTAAAATCATTCCATCTTAATTATAATGCAAAATGTATGCTTGCAACTATTGAAACTCCATTAAAATAAGATATTTCAGTTGTTTTTATAGAAGATGGACAATTTAAATTCAAATCTATATTCTGTGATATTGAAAAAGAATATAAATTCATTTATATATTAAGTAGATTTAATAAAAAAAATCTTGTTGTTAAAAATAAGGATGACATAGATAAATTGCTAGTTGGAGAAGATAAAGAAGTAATATTTTATTAATATTTTATATTTTATTAATATTTTATTAGAATTTTACTAGTATTTTATTAATATTTTATATTTTATTAATATTTTATATTTTATTTAAATTTTATTAAAATTTTAGGTTTTATATGGTACATTTTACATTAGCTCATAAGAATTATCAAATTTAGAAATATAAATCCATAATTTGAGATCAAAATTGCTTGAATCAGATGTGAAAGAAAAATCAGTGAAAGAAAGAGATTTTAGAAGATTGAATAATGATTTTTTAGCAATATTTGACATATTAGGAAAGATATTTAATAAAAGAAATAATTAAGGATTAAGAAAACAGTCAGCCGTTGAATATGATATAAAATAAGATAAATTCATAGATTTTGTACCACCTTTAAGCTTATAAAGTGTAGATTATTTTGTTAAAATGTTCGGACCAGAAGGTGTTGAAGCTGAAAATCATAATCTTCTTGTCATATTAAGAAATTATCACAAAAATAAATATAGATGATTTTAATAATTATAAATATTTTATATATTATTTATTTTATAATATTTTCTATATTATCGGTTTTAATATTAATAATCATTTTATTGCCCAATAATTTCTTTTATAATTGAGTATTGGGGTTGGGGTTGG
>Ga0233399_1001028_pt1 | contig 10034 bp, 11 predicted proteins | sample 43DmetaG_FD_182698 | JGI IMG/M metagenome (GOLD analysis project Ga0233399, IMG submission 182698) | Seawater microbial communities from Monterey Bay, California, United States - 43D | ecosystem: Environmental > Aquatic > Marine > Coastal | place: USA: California | collected 2016-11-08 | reverse complement strand
CGTAACAACTGGAAGCCTCCTTCTTTAGTATCGCCTGCAGCAATCATTTTTTTAGCCTCTGCTAAGACGCCTGTGAGGTGTTTTCGTTGCACCCCTACGATATCTTGTACTTTTGGTTTCAATTCCATAAACTCATGACGATCACCTTGAGGAATGGGACCAGAAATAATCAAAGGCGTTCGCGCATCATCAATTAAAACAGAGTCAATTTCATCAACAATTGCGTAGTGGGGATGACGTTGCACAAGATCATCGGGCGTATGTGCCATATTATCTCTTAAATAATCAAATCCAAATTCATTGTTGGTTCCGTAAGTAATATCGGCATTGTAGGCATTTTTACGTTCTTGAGAGTTTGGTTTGTGGTAATCTATACAATCAACACTCAAACCATGAAATTGAAATATAGGAGCCATCCAAGCACTATCACGTTTTGCTAAGTAATCATTCACCGTAACTAGGTGAACTCCTTTACCTGTAATTGCATTTAAGTATACTGGTAACGTTGCTACTAAAGTTTTACCTTCTCCTGTTTGCATTTCAGCTATTTTCCCTTGATGCATTGCCACACCACCAATGAGCTGCACGTCGTAGTGGATCATATCCCAAGTGATTGGTTTCCCAGCAGCATCCCAAGAGTTAGCCCATAAGGCTTTTTCGCCATTTAAAGTTACATAGTCTTTAGAACCTGAAAGTTCGCGATCATAAGGACTCGCAGTCACTTCAATTTGTGGATTATTTACAAAACGTTTGGCAGTTTCTTTGATGACAGAAAAAGCTTCCGGAAGAATGGCATCTAAAACCTCTTGTGTTTTTGCATATACATCATCTTTTAGGCCATCGATTTCATGATAAATATTCTCTTTTCGATCGATGTCTTCTGTGGTATCTGCTTCCGTGTACAATTCAGCTATAGAATTTTCAAGTGCTTCACAAGCTTCTGAAATCCTTGTTTTGAATTCTTGGGTTTTTGCCCTTAGTTCATCATTATCCAAAGTGGCCGTAGCAGCCTCAAAAGTTTTTATTTTATCAACGATAGGCATTATTGCCTTGACGTCTTGTTTGGATTTATCTCCAACAAATAGTTTTAGTACCGAATTCAGTAAACTCATTTTAGGGTTTTATTTTAATCATCTTTAAATGTATGGACAGTCAAAGATACAGTTTGTTGTTATTTTGTTTGTGAAATAAAGCAAAAAAAAAGCCTCATTTGAGACTTTTTTAAATAATTCTTGTGTTTTTAATATTCATCTTCGTTCCATAGATAATCTTCATCCGATGGATAATCAGGCCATATTTCTTGGATCGAATCATAAGAATCTCCTTCGTCTTCAATTGCTTGGAGGTTTTCCACAACTTCAAGGGGAGCTCCTGTTCTAATAGAATAATCGATCAATTCGTCTTTAGTGGCTGGCCAAGGCGCATCACTTAGGTATGAGGCAAGTTCTAATGTCCAATACATTTGTTGAAGTGTTTAATTTTTGCAAAAATAATTTTTTAGCTGAAAAATTCAAGTAAAAAAGCATTTATTTCATCAATAAAGTTATGAACGTTTTAATATCATCTGAATAACTAACAAATAATTTAGACAGAAACGTATGTTAATCGCCTCAATTTAAGAAGGTTTGTTAGGAATCCATTTGATTTCCTCTGCGTTTAATTCTTTGGACAATTTTCGTGCCAATACAAAAATGAAGTCCGACAAGCGATTTAAATAGATTAGAATTTCGGGTTGCGTGGGGTGTTCTATGTGTAGTTTAGAGATCGATCTCTCCGCTCGACGACAAATACAACGCGCAATATGACAGAATGACACGGTTTGATGACCTCCGGGTAAAATGAAATGGGTCATAGCGGGCAGCTCATTATTCATCACATCAATTTCTGTTTCTAAACATGTAATTGCTTCTGGGTTTAGAAATGTAATACCAAGACGTTTTCTTTTAGACTCTTCCTTAAGCAATTTTGGATCTGTTGCCAAAAGAGAACCAATAACAAACAATTGGTTTTGTATGTCTAAAAGGGTTGTTTTGTGGTCTGTTGAAATCTCTTGATCACGTATCAAACCTAGGTAGGAGTTTAATTCATCGATGGTGCCATAACAATCGATTCTCAAATCATGCTTTGGAATGCGTTTTCCACCTACGAGCCCTGTAGTTCCTTTATCACCTGTTTTTGTATAGATTTTCATGTATTATTTTGAGATATAAAGTTAAAAGTAATATTCCAATTTGCAAGAAATTAGAGCCTTATTGTGAAATGTTCTTTGAGTTGTTCCGTTCTGAAAAATAATAGTCCCCAATAAAACGTGTCAATTGATACAGATACTTCTGGTCGCGATTTCAATTGATTCCAATGGATAAATTTAGATTTAGTTTCTCTTAAGTGCGGCACAAGAATTAAAGTGTCTTTGTGACAAATTTGAAAGCTATCAGAAGTGGAGTCTTTATCAATTGTATTTAAATCCAGAAAAATTAAACAAGGTGTTTCTGAAATTTTATTTTTTTGGGTCTTTAGGTCTTCAATTGTGTTAAATACAATTGTTTGATGTTGTATTTCTAGGGCTTGTTTGAACTTTGCTTGAATAGATTCAGAAACAAAACAGTTATCATACTTAAAATAAGTATTTAAACGGATTAGGAATTTTGAGTTTGAATCGTTTTTAGAAAGCAGTTGATAGGAGCTGTATTTTGAGCGATCATAAAAACATTTCGTAATCAAATTAAATACAAAAGGGGAGTGCACGCCATGTTCATTTTTGGAGTGCCACCAAAACGTTAGATATGAAAACAGTGGGTTCAATTCAATTTTTCATTTAATTCTAACCATCTCATTTCTTTTTCCTCAATCACTTCATTTAAGTTTTTTAGCTGGTCAGAAAGCACTGCTATGGTTTGCATATCGAGATCTGGATCAAGAAATTTTGATTCAATTTCTTTTTTATCAAATTCAAGTGACTTTAATTTACTTTCCAAATTGTTGAGCTCTTTTTGTTCGTTGAAACTTAGTTTAGCTTCGGATTGTTTTTCTTTAGATGCTTTTGAAGTTGAAATTTTCTTAGGCTCTGCTGCCACGGGTGCACTGTCTTCATAGGTTCTAAAATCGGAATAATTCCCTGGAAAATCTTCTACGATGCCTTCGCCACGAAATACAAATAAATGATCCACAATTTTATCCATAAAATAACGGTCATGCGAAACCACTAACAAACACCCTGGGAAATCGAGTAAAAAGTTTTCCAAAACATTCAAAGTGACAATATCCAAATCGTTGGTTGGCTCATCCAGAATCAAAAAATTAGGGTTTTGAATCAGAACCGTGCATAAATAGAGGCGTTTACGTTCGCCACCACTTAGTTTCTCCACAAAATCATATTGTTTTTTACGGCTAAATAAAAAGCGTTCAAGTAATTGCTGTGCACTTATTTGTTTGCCCTTCATTAAAGGGATATAGTCCCCAAATTCACGAACCACATCAATAACCTTTTGCATCGGTTTTGGTTTAATCCCGTCCTGAGTATAATAGCCAAACTTAATGGTTTCTCCTTGTATGATTTTACCGCTATCAGGTTTTAGTCCACCTGTAATCAAGTTTAAAAACGTCGATTTTCCAGTGCCGTTTTTACCAATAATTCCAATGCGTTCGCCACGTTGAAATACATATTCGAACCGGTCTAAAATAACTTTATTTTCAAAGGCTTTGGAGACTTTATAGAGTTCTAGGATCTTACTGCCCAAGCGTTCCATATTGATTTCCAACTGAACTTGATGATCGTTTCGGCGTTTGTTGGCACGTTCTTTTATTTCATAAAAATCATTAATTCTAGATTTAGATTTAGTTGTTCGTGCTTTTGGCTGACGCCGCATCCATCCGAGTTCTTTTTTGTAGAGTTGTTTGGATTTATTGGTTTCAATCGCTTCACGCTCAATGCGCTCTTCTTTTTTCTCTAAGTAGTAAGAATAATTTCCTTTGTAATTATAAATACAACCTTCATCGAGTTCGATAATTTCTGAACATACACGTTCCAAAAAATAACGGTCGTGTGTGACCATAAATAAAGTAATATTTTCCTTAGCAAAAAACGATTCTAACCACTCTATCATTTCCAAATCCAAATGGTTTGTGGGTTCATCTAAAATAAGTAAATCAGGTTTACTTAATAGTGTATTTGCTAAGGCCAAACGTTTTTGTTGACCTCCAGAAAGTTCACTTACTTTTTGATCTAATTTTTCAAGTTTTAACTTAAAAAGTATTTGGGTGTATTGCGTTTCAAAATCCCAAGCTTGATAGCGTTCCATATCGTCGAAAGCAGTTTGGTAGAGCTTACTGTCATCTGGATTTTCTAACGCTCTGTGGTAGGTATTTATGACTTTTAAAATGGGATTGTCTGAACTAAAAATAGTCTCTTCAATTGTTAGGTTTTGGTCTAAAGCAGGTTCTTGAGATAAAAACGTAGTTCGCAGTCCTTTTCGGTAGATGATTTGTCCAGTGTCCGGACTGTCTTTTCCTGAAAGGATATTTAAAATAGATGTTTTACCAGTACCATTTTTAGCAACAAAAGCGATCTTTTGATTTTTATGAATACTGAAAGACAGATTCTCGAACAGAATAAGTTCGCCGTATGACTTTGATATATTTTCTACGTTGAGGTAATTCAAAATTTTGTTTTTGCAAAGAAAGGATAATTATACACGAATTGCGGTCTTGAAATGATGAATTAAAAATAAATACCGCACACCAATAGCAATTAGAAGCGGTATAAGACTAATCGCAAAAGATTGAACTCCTGTAATCCAATGCAGCCCCATAAGACATAAAAGCAATACAAGGAATTTTAAATAGCTCAATCCACGATTGTTGAGTTTTGATTTATATATTGAAGGAATGAATAAAAGATTGAAAGCACAAGCCCACAAAAGGTTGTAGTTATAGGCTGTGGTCTGATGATCGGTTGCAACCCACAACAGCAATAAAACAACCCCAATAACGCCAGTAAAGGCAAATAAACTGATGTCGAGCCATTTGCTACGTGTTTTGTTTTTGTAGTCTTTGTATGTGACTAAAAGCATAATAAACGCAAGAATTCCTAAGATAAAAAATGGACTGCTAAAAAAATTGTTTTGAGCTGTTGCGTTTGAAGGATTGAGTGTTTTTGAGGTGGATATTAATTTTGAATCATCGGATTTTAAACGTGCATTTTCTAGGAGTTGATACAAGTATTTAGGTAAAAACATATGTTCTTCGACAGTTGCAATCTGATCAATTTTTGAGCCCAAAGCAAGATCAATTCCTAAACTTCCCCATGAATTTTGATTTAAATCAGAGCGAATTAAATTTCTAAATGAAAACCGTTCAAATGTTGGTTTGGGGTAATAGACGAGTTGATTATCAAGAATGTTCTCAATGTCGTCTTTAAGTTTTGTAGCACAATTGTTATAGAAAAAATCATAGGGATATGATTTATTTTCTGGTTTTATAGTTTCTTTTAAATGTTCATAAAGTGCTGTCTTTTGTGCTGTACTTAAATTTAATACTTGTTCTTTAACACTTCTGTTATTGTACTGGTAATATCTAAAAAAACGTTTAAATTCAGATTGAATGACTTCATAATCAAGTTTTCCTTGTGCGAATTTTAAATAAAAATGCTCGGTTTCAAAGTCATATCGCCCGTAATCAAATACAATATCAAATTTATAAACAGGGTCTTTAATTCGAATTGCGGTGTGACCAAAAGCATCATTTAAAGCTGTTCCAGGTCCCATAGTCAGAACACTTATCTGAGACTCTGTCGTAAGTTTAAGCTGTGCATTTAGAGTAAAACTTACAATCAATAGAAAAAGTATAATTAGTTTTTTTACGTCCATTATCTAAAAATGCTTAAATCAATTTTGAGAGAAAACACATTGGAGTACAGGGCTCCACTTTGATCGCCAATGTCTGTAAATGCATAATCTAAAAATATGCCATTATATTTAAATCCGACCCCAAAATTGGGTTGAAATGTCAAAGGGGAGGAGTTATCAATTTGTAATTCATTTTGGAAATTTCCGACTCCAGCTCTTAAAAATACTAAATCTGTATATCCAAATTCCAGACCAAGTGCAGGGTTAACACTCATAAATGATGATGAGATTATGTCATTATTTTCTTCAAACCTACAAATTACATCGATTTCTGTTCTTAGCGTGTAATCATAATTGAAGGTAAACAGTTTTGACACTCCAAGTTGTAATTTAGGAAGGGTGAGTTCTGTGGCTTCTGGTTCTTCTTGATTTTGTCCTGGAATAGCATCTTTAATATCTTGTAATCTATCGGTGTCAATTGCCCAAGAATTAAACGTGGTAGTAATATCTCTAGCCATTAAACCAAATTTCCAATCATTTGATTCGAATTGAATCCCAGCGTCCAATCCAAACCCCCAAGAAGAAGCAAAATCTCCAATAATCCGTCGAATTACTTTTGCATTAACACCAAAATTTAATCCTGTTATCGGAAGTTTTTTAGCATATGAAAAAATAAGTGCATAGTCTGCCGCAGAAAATAAATTAATTCGATCGTAATTGATAACGCCTTGTTGGTCGATAAGCTTAGTGGTATCTAAAATATCATCGACCCCAAACCGAATTAACGACAGTCCTACTGCGCTACGATCATCTAAAGGCATGGCAAAAGCAATATAATTATAGTTGGCAATGTTTGCAAAGTAACTTGAGTGCATAATTGCAATCTCACTGTCCTCTAAGTGTAACAGTCCTGCAGGATTCCAGTAGCCAGAATTGACGTCATTTGAAGACGCAACCACTGCATTACTCATTCCCAATGCAGAAGCATCCACTCCTATATTCAAAAATTCATTGGAATAGTTTCGAGTGGTTTGAGACACCATCAAAAGAGGGGTCAAAATTATGAACAGGAATTTTAGTACTTGCAAGGGATTTTTTTAAATGATCTCATAAACACTAATATAAACTCTAATTTTTTTTAGATATTGTTGTTTATTTACTGAAAACAAAAATAGTTTATTATTTTTACTAATTAAATACATTTATCTTGAAATCATTTATACCTAATTTTATTACATTATTAAACCTATTCTCTGGTTGTGTGGCTGTAATTTTTGCCTTAGAGGGCAATATGAAACTCACTGCTTTGTTTGTGTTTTTAGGGATTTTCTTTGATTTTTTTGATGGGTTTCTGGCACGTAAATTAAATGTACAAAGTGACTTCGGTGTGCAGTTAGATTCTTTGGCGGACATGGTCACCAGTGGTTTAGTTCCTGGTTTGGTGCTTTTTTATTTATTTGGATTAGCGCCCCAACCTGATTTGGTGAATTCTGAATTACTCCCTTATTTTGGGTTATTTGTGACACTTGCCTCGGCTTATCGGTTAGCAAAGTTTAATATTTCTACTAATCAGTCGGATGTATTTATTGGATTGCCAACTCCTGCAAATACACTCTTGATTATTTCCTTACCATTAATATTGGAGTATCAAAATAGCGATGCAATAAATTCAATGATTTTAAATCCTTGGTTTCTAATTGTTTTGACCCTGATCAGCTGCTTTTTGTTGAATGCACCTATCAAGTTGATTGCCCTAAAATTTAAAACATGGAATTTTAAAGACAATGCTGCGCGTTATATCTTGATTATTTTATCTGTAGTGCTTCTTAGTGTTTTCCAGTTTGCAGGAATACCACTTCTAATTATCATATACATCTTTTTATCAATCATTTCTAAGTAATTACTAAATTTTCTTTTATGGCTTCAAGCTTTTTTGCACTATTGGATGATATTTCGGTTCTTATGGACGATGTGGTAGTCATGAGTAAAATCTCAGCTAAAAAAACAGCTGGCATTCTAGGTGATGATTTAGCAGTCAATGCAGAAAAAGCGTCTGGCTTTGTATCTTCTAGAGAGATACCAGTATTGTGGGCCATAACAAAAGGCTCTTTTTTTAACAAACTGATTATTTTACCTTTTGCTTTTTTACTGAGTACTTTTTTGCCATCACTAATCACAATTATATTGATTTTAGGTGGGTTTTATTTAGCCTATGAAGGCGTTGAAAAGATTTTTGAGTATATAACACGCCATAAGACTACAGATTCTAAGATGTCTTCTAAATTGACGTCAGAAACTGAAGTCTTAACGTTAGAAAAAAAGAAAATAAAATCGGCCATCCTTACGGATTTTATTTTATCGGTTGAAATTATAATTATCGCTTTAGGAACTGTAATGGATCAATCGCTTACAATCCAAATTGCTGTGGTAAGTATAATTTCGATTATTGCTACTGTTGGAGTATATGGGCTTGTGGCACTCATTGTACGTATGGACGATTTTGGGCTAAAACTCATTCAAATGAGTAATGGAAAGAAGAACAGTATTCAGTTTATAGGCGTGACTTTGGTAAACGCATTACCTTTGGTTATTAAATCCTTGTCAGTTGTTGGTACACTAGCACTTTTGCTTGTTTCGGGTGGAATATTTGTTCACAATATCGAAGCGTTCCATCACGTTTTAGAAAGTTTTCCAGGAATTTTGAGAGATTTTACAGTCGGATTTGCTGCAGGGATAGGAGTACTTTTAGTAGTAAAACTAATAAAGCGGGGTTTAAAATTCTAATTTCTTTTTACGTAATTCGAAATTTTGACCGAGATACACTTTACGAACCATTTCATCATTAGCGAGTACTTCAGGTTTTCCAGCTTTTAGAATACTTCCTTCAAACATTAAATAAGTTCGGTCCGTAATGGCTAAAGTTTCTTGTACATTGTGATCGGTAATTAAGATGCCAATATTTTTCTTTGTGAGCCTTGCAATGATCCGTTGGATATCTTCTACGGCAACAGGGTCAACTCCTGCAAACGGTTCGTCGAGTAATATGAAACTAGGGTCGGTTGCCAAAGCCCGTGCTATTTCAGTACGTCTTCGTTCTCCTCCAGATAACAAATCACCTCTATTGGTTCTGATGTGCCCCAAACTGAACTCATCGATTAAGGATTCCATTTTATCAATTTGTTCTTTTTTAGAAAGTTTAGTCATTTGAAGCACACTCAAAATATTGTCTTCAATACTTAATTTCCTAAAAACGGAAGCTTCTTGTGCAAGGTATCCAATACCGCTTTGAGCTCTTTTGTACATTGGGTAAGAAGTGATTTCTTTATCATCCAAATAGATGGCACCACCATTTGGCTTAATCAAACCAACAGCCATATAAAAAGACGTTGTTTTTCCTGCACCATTAGGCCCAAGAAGTCCCACAATTTCTCCTTGGTTTACTTCAAGAGAAACATCTTTTACCACTTTTCGTCCGTTGTAGGACTTCATTAAATTTTCAACTCTTAATTTCATTTGTTTGTTTAAAGAATCTTAAAAATAATAAAATGAAATATATTATCCATCAACTCTGATTAATTTATACAATATTTAACTAGGCTTCTAAAACATCCAAGTATTCAAAAGCCCGTCTTAAATGAGGGATGACAATTGTACCTCCTACAAGGGTTGCAATACTTAATGCTTCGGCTATTTGTGCTCTACTGAGGCCTTCCTCATGGCATTTTTCAAGATGGTAGCGTACACAATCATCACAACGTAACACTGTAGATGCCACAAGCCCTAAAAGTTCTTTTGTTTCTGTATTTAAAGCACCTTCTTGAAACGCATTCGTATCTAAGTTAAAGATACGTTTGATTACAGTATTGTTTTCTGCAAGAATCTTGGTATTCATTTTCTTCCGATAGGCATTAAATTCTTCTACTTCATTTGCCATTTTTTTCTTTTCTTTTTTGGTTTCGTAACACTAGTTTTGAGATCACTATACTCACTTGGTACAAGATCAATACTGGAATTGCTACAATGACTTGACTAGCAATGTCGGGTGGAGTAATAATCGCAGCAAAAATTAAGACTATAACTAAGGCATACTTTCTGTTTTTTCTAAGAAACTCAGGAGTAACTAATCCTATTTTAGTGAGAAAAAAAATAATAATAGGGAGTTCAAAAATAAATCCAGACGCCAATGTGGAT
>Ga0233399_1001027_pt1 | contig 10042 bp, 13 predicted proteins | sample 43DmetaG_FD_182698 | JGI IMG/M metagenome (GOLD analysis project Ga0233399, IMG submission 182698) | Seawater microbial communities from Monterey Bay, California, United States - 43D | ecosystem: Environmental > Aquatic > Marine > Coastal | place: USA: California | collected 2016-11-08 | reverse complement strand
TACGGCGTATGAATGGCACAAGAAGATGCTTTACAATGATAAAACCCATGAAGAAGTGCTTGAAGAAAGTGAAAAGGCAAGGCAAGAGAGGCTAAATCGAAAATGATGAAGAATTATACAGATAGAGTTACCGTAAAGATTTTCTTTATGTTACTTGTATCCCTTATCGGGGTACCTGCATTCTTCTATTACGATAATCCAATTTGGTTAGCAGTTCTGTTTACATTTTATGGACTGGTAACAAATGCATTGTCACAAATTGCGTATCATCGATGGATATGTCACACTCAATTTGAACCTAATTTTATTGCTAGGTACCTAATGATTTATAGTGTAGTAATTAGTGGACTGGGCAATCCAGTTCAATATGTATATTCGCATTTGGTACATCATAAGAATTCAGATAAGCCGGGAGACCCGCACAATCCCAAAGAGATAGGTTGGTCCGGTATGTTATTAGGCAAGTACAAGACACCAGATGATTATGTAAGTATTCGTCCTGTATTGCAGAAGAAAGATGTTTATTTTGTAAGCAATCATTACTGGAAGTTTTATATCTTATTCACATGTATACATGCCGTAATAAGTCCATGGTTAGTGGTGTGGCAAGCATTCAATTTCACACATGCATGGTTCGGAATGGCCTGGCTAAATACAGTATCACACAGTAGTGGTGCACCGACACAAACAAAAGGATTTACAAATCTATGGATGATGGGTGAAGGAAATCATCATATACATCACAAGAATGCTAGACTGTTAGATATGTCAGGTGATGACCAAACTGATTGGGCGGGGAGATATGTTATTCCGGGATTATTGGCTAAATGAATATATTAGAAACTTGCACAGGTGCAAACGGAAAACAATTTAAAGTAGTAAGGTATGATGAAAGCATACGAAAAGACTTAGAATTATTCTGTGAAAAAGCAGGTGAGGCTGGATACAATAATAATTCAAGTCTCCAAGCACTTCACATGGGTAGATGGGGAGATAATGAAGCATGGTGGGTTGTATATCATAATAATGATATCGTTCATATGGCAGGTACACAATACTTACCTCATGTACACAAAGATTGCTATATGGTACTGAAACGTATTGCTACATTACCAGAGTATTCTGGACAAGCATGTGACGGAGTATCAAGGAAGATGTTGAATTGTTTTGGTAACACATGGTTGCTACCACATCAAGTAGATTGGTGTTTAAGAAGAGGCGCAAAAGAAATGATTATATCGGTAAACTCACCAGTCAATGGAGTAGACCCGAGTGGAACAATGCACAAGTTATGGAAGTCTGCTAAAACATTCTGGCCTAGAGTTGGTTACAGTTTAGAATACCCAGACTTTGTTTTGTATAATGCAGTGCAAGATTTATGGAGAGTTAATGTGAGAGACATTAGAACACAAGAGGAGATTAAGTATGTTTAGTTATGGAAATAAAATGAGAGCATTGTGGGCGTTTAACCTGATTACGCTCGGTTACAGCATCTATGCCTTGCCGCAGTATTTTTGGTACGGGCTTGCTTGGGCATTGTTTGTATCCTTGATTGGTTCAACTGCTGGATTTCACAGATATTTTTCTCACAGGTCATTCACGGCTAGAAACAAACTTGTTTATCATATGATGCTTTGGATGGGAGTATTCGGTACATCAGGTAAACCTATTACAACCGCAGTTGCGCATAGGTTACATCACAAATATAGTGATACAGAAAAAGATATTCATTCACCTAAAAACATTGGAACTTGGAATGTGTTTTGGGGATTTTGGGACACGATACCATACGAAAAATCAATGATGAAAGATTTAGTAGAAGACCCTAATTTAAAGTTTGCACAGAAGTGGTACTTTCATATTATTCTAGGAGCAAACGCATTAGTATTCCTATACAACCCTGCACTAGTTGGTTATGTATTGGGATTCCCAGCAGTATATTCTCAATTAGTTATTGGTTCATTAATTATCAATATCTTAAATCATAAGATGGGGTCTCGTCCACATGAAACTACTGACGATAGTAGAAATAGTTTCATCTTATCCATCTTTAGTCATGGTGAAGGTTGGCATAACAATCATCATAATAATGGCAGAAGTTATACCTCACAAGAAGAATGGTGGCAGTTTGATTTGACAGGAGTTGTGATTAAATACTTCTTGTCTAAAGGAGAATTAGGTAAATAACATGGTATATGTAAATGGTGTAAGCGGCTTTTCTCCCTTCGGTAATTTAGAAGAAACATGGAAAGGTGTGTTGGACAATAAAGTAGGATACGGTCCTATTACTAAATTTGAACCAGATAGATATACAAGGTCAAGAGTTGCAGGTGAATTTCATTTCAATGCAGAAGATTATCCTATCATTACAGAAGCAGAACGTGATAGACTACCAGAGCATATGCAATGGGCGTTAGCACTTGCTAGTGATTTGATTGGAGATAATGAACTACCTAAAGATAGAACAGGCGTGATGGTCTCTCCGGGATTTAGTATGTATCTGGAATCACTAAATGCAAACAGAGAGGGCAGAGACAACAGTTACACATTCTGTCCTAACATGATTGCTCATAATATCAATATCAAGTATGGGTACACAGGACCTTCTACAATGACCATGTCAGCGTGTTCTACTGGTATCTATAGTATTATCATGGGTTGTATGTTTATTGAAAGTGGACAAGCCGACCATGTCATTGCTGGGTCAGTTGAACAATGTATATCATCCGATGCGTATAAGCAAATGGGGAAACTAAGAGCCTTATCAACCAAATATAATGACACACCAGAGATAGCATCCAGACCTTGGGACACTAAACGTGATGGATTAGTACTAAGTGAAGGCGGGGCATTGTTCTGGTTGTCTAGTCAAAAGACATCTGACACGATTGCAGAGATTACAGGTTATGCAATGACAAATGATGCATATCAGGTTGTCGCTCCTCATCCTGAAGGTGAACAAATCGAAAGATGTATGAGCCAGGTATTAAAAACAAGAAAACCTGACTTAATTAATGCTCATGCTACATCAACACCTATGGGAGATTATATTGAATTAGATGCAATCAAACGATTGGGATTACACCACAGTTATATTACTGCTAACAAATCACAGTTAGGACATATGATGGGTGGCGCAGGTTCAATAGAAACTGCTATGAGTATTCTGTCTATCAGAGATAACAAAATAACACCTTCGGTCAATATAGATACATTGGGAGATGATTATGATTGGGTGAACTATACTCCAACATCATTAGACAAAGAAGTTAATTCAGTGTTATGTAATTCATTTGGTTTCGGCGGAACCAATGCAAGTATTATGTTAGAGAGTGTTAAATGATACTCGAACTAGGTGGTAAGAAAATTGATTTGAATGATGAACTTGACTGTCATTATTGGCACCATTATATCATGCACAAAAGGTACCATTTAATACAAGAACAAGGTGGTATTGAAGGAGCAAAAGCACTATCAGATTTGACTCCAGTAATGAAACAATTCTTCAATGAGGGCCCAGAGTCATTCAGAAATAAATATCAATTATATCCAAATCGCAAAGTTGATTGGGAAGATGAAGACAGAAATATATTACATATTAAAAAAGGTTATGATGTATTGCAGGTGCATTTTGTTTCATATGCATCACACGAAGGAAGACTTAGACTATCACATATATACCTACAAGATTACATTGAAGAACTAGAATGTGACTTATTAATCGTAAACGAAGATGCACTAAGATTACCTGAGATTTTATATCCAAGTTCATTCTTATTAGGCAATGGTACTGTGAATGATACACCAGAAAAGTTAGCACAAAAGATTAAAAAGTTTCTACCATTGTATCAAAAATCATTCTTGTATTGCGATAGTAGACATGCTGGTAGCGGAGTTGCTATCGGAGACTTAGCAGGCATAAAAAATGCATTTGTTGTACATGGACAATGTGTCTATGATTGGAACAAAAGTCCATGGTGTCAAACAATACTCAAGTATGAAAAGATGAAAGACAAAGGCGCAGTTGACCCAGAATTAAAAGATGTTATGCTTGTTACTATTATGAAGACATGGCAATGGATGAAAGAGGTTGAAGATTTTAAAATAATGGACCCATATAGATATACAAATATGAATGTTTCATATCATTATGGAATGTATGATGTAGATTATGAGAGTATGCTTCTATATTTAAAAACAACACTGAATAACAGAGATAGCCACAACGTTAAGTTAATCCCGATTGACTATAAGTTTTCTAAATCAAACACACATTACATTCGTTCTTATACAGACAAAAAACTTCTACCAGAATACATTAAAAACTTGACAGAATAATAATTTGTAGTATACTATATGTATAGTTAAACAAAGGACATCAAGTTTATGAAGATAGATAAGTCAGAGCAACACGTTTTACAACACGGACACGAAATGATTTACTTTGGTAAGTATGATTTCGGTACTGAGCATATCCCATACCAAGAACTTGATGCTGTGTATAAACGGAAACATCCTAAAGAACATGTTATGGCGGCTGCCATTATCGCACTTGATTTTAATGACGGTGAGTATGTAAAGAAATCAGGCAAATATGATTTTGTAGATATAAAAGATACTGATGGTATAAACTCCAACCAATATGTGTTGACTAAAATGAGTAATAGCGCCATTATGAAAGGCATTCTTGCTACATACCCTGCTTTAATTACTGATGAGATTATAGAAGAAGCGAAAGATATTATTAGTCAGATAGAAATGGACTTCATGTTTAAAGTTCTCGGTGATGATATGAATGAATTTGAAAAAAGTATTAATCAATTTCTCACTACATCTGAATTTGATTCTAGTCAACTAGGCGTTTGTGCATATCTTCCTACATATTTCACTAGAGAAGCAGACAAACGAACAATTTCAGAACGTGGCGAAAAAAGCAAACACTTCGGTAATATAGGAGATAAGTTTGACCTAAGCCTTGACATTATTTCTGCAAAATTTATTGCATCACCTAAGTTTGGTAATCCAGGTTACATGGTGAATGCATTTACCGAAGACGATAACAGGGTCAGTTTCTTTACAATTAAAGATGAAATTGGCGAAGGTGTAGGTAAGACTGTTAAAGTTACTGCTAAAGTAAAAAGTCACGGCCAATGTTGGAGTGATGATAGTATGAAAGAAACTAAGTTAAATTATGTTAAACTAATCTAAGGAGAACTATGAAAAACTTAATGATAGGGGTTCTAATAACGTTACTAGTAATAACTTTGTTTATTCTGACTGTAGAAAATCAAAAGGTAGCGCAATTGTCAGAAGATATCGAAGCACATAAACTAGCAATCTCATATGCAAATCAGGCAATACATACGTTTGCAGACCCAGTATTTGCAAACAACTAAAAACTTGACAAATAATCGTTTTGTGTTATTATATAAGTATAGTTAAAGAAAAGGAAGAATCATATGCAACCACAACAAACAATGACTGAAAGCGACTTGAATAAAGTACTAGATGATTTACTTGCAGATAATGGTATCGAAGTAGATGAAAGTATAATTGACGAGGAGCCTATTGTATTTGATTATACAGATACAGAAGTCAAAGAAATGATTGTGTCTGCACGTGTGCGACTACTAATCAAACATCCGTTCTTTGGTACACTTGCTACACGTTTGAAACTTGTTGAGGCAGAGTGGTGTCCTACAGCCGCAGTTGACGGTAAACATTTTTATTATAACTGTAACTTCTTCCGCACATTAACTCCGGAAGAGATTGACTTTGTAGTTGGTCACGAGGTTCTTCACTGTGTATATGAGCATTGTGGTGTTGCAGGTCGTTTGATGGATTATTCTGAGGACGAGCGTGATATGAAACTTTGGAACATCGCCGCAGATTATAAAGTTAATCAAGGTTGTGTTGAAAGTAATATCGGAACAATGCCGAAGTCTGCACTACATGATTACAAATATTACAAATCATATACTGAGGAAATCTATGCCGACTTGAAAGAAAGTGGCGACCATGATGATAAACAAACACTTGACACTCATATGTTCGGTGATGGTAATGGTAAAGATGGTGAAGGTAATGACCCGACAGGTCGTACTGCGCCTATCAAAGTTTCTAAAGCAGAGGCAAAACAAATTAAAGACCAGATGAAACAGGCTGTAATGCAAGCCGCTCAATCGTCAGGTGCTGGTAATCTTCCAGGTGATGTTCAACGTATCATTAATGAAATGTCTAATCCTAAAATGGACTGGCGTGAAATGTTAAACATTTCAATTCAAAGTCTTTTGAAAAGTGATTTCACATTTATGCGTCAATCACGTAAATCACGTTCAATGAGCGTATATCTTCCAGGTCAAGATAATGATGAAAAGATTGACGTTGCTATTGGGCTTGACGTTTCAGGTTCTATCTCTAAAGAAATGATTGCAGATTTTCTTGGTGAAATTTCAGGTATCATGCAACAGTTTCAGGACTTTCGTGTTCGTGTTTGGACGTTTGATACCGAAGTATATCAGGCATCTTATAAAGAATTCAATCCATTCAACGCAGATGAACTTGCACAATATGAGATTATCGGTTGTGGTGGTACTGATTTTGAATGCAACTACAACTTTATGAAGGACAATGATATTACTCCTGATAAGTTTATTATGTTTACAGACGGTTATCCGTTTGGTAGTTGGGGTGATGAATTTTATTGTGATAGTCTGTTTGTCATTCATGGCAATGACCAAATCGTCCCACCATTTGGCGAACATGCATACTATGATGCCGCGTAAAAACTTACGCAACTAATTAAAAACCCTGCAATCGCAGGGTTTTCCATATAAGATAAATATTTCTATGAGTAGCGATACATTACTATTAAACGCTGATGGTAATCCATTGAGTGTAACACCTTTATCTACATTAACTTGGCAAGAAAGCATCAAATTAATTTGGTTAGATAGAATTAACGTACTTGAATGGCATGATGATTGGGAAGTTCATTCTCCATCACATACTATGAAGGTGCCAAGTGTTATAGCAGTTAGAGATTATGTAGATAGAACAAATAACGTTTCATTTAGTAGAGCGAATGTGTTCCTAAGAGACAAATATATCTGCCAATATTGTCAAGGGTTATTTCACCCACGTGACTTAACAATGGACCATGTGGTCCCAAGGTCAAAAGGTGGCAAATTAACTTGGACTAATATTGTTTCCGCATGTAAGAAATGCAACACAACTAAAGCAGATAATCTACATCCAAAACCATATAAACAACCTTTTGAACCAAACTTTTATCAGATGTATGCAAATAAAACAATTGATTTGCAAATAAAATACCCAGTTTGGATGAAATATCTTAACATCGATACTAATAAAGTACAAATTTCTTAATAAAAAGTCAAAAAACACTTGACTTTACTCCATCAATTTGTTATAATTAACGAATGTATTAGGTTACTAATGCATGTATTATATATAATATTATGACAAAGGAGTAATTTATGTCAGAACAACAACAAGAAACAGAGGCACAGGCGGAACTTCCGGCAGTCACTGTTAATGACCTAGTTAATGTTTATAACATTATCGACTTAGCGTCAAAGCGTGGGGCTTTTCAGGCAAATGAATTATCAGCAGTAGGTAGTGTTGCTAATAAAGTTAAAGCATTTGTAGACCACGTCAAGGCTGCCCAAGAGGCAGAAGCAGAAGCGGCTGGCGAAGCACCAGCAGAAGTTACTTCTGGAGAGGGCTCGTAATGAGCAAAATTGTCAAGCATATTGGTAGAAGTGCAGGAACAGGACAGCGTTTAAGCGTTGTGTTTTTGCGTTTACCAGATGACACTGATAATGCTCTTGTCGTTTATAGTGATGCACTACCAGACAGATACCATGATGAATTCATGGCGGCTGTAGAATCACCTGAAGGACAATCTTCCAGAGAACTATATGAAGTACTTTCACGTAAAGTATTCTTTCATGGTAAGCCCATGCTAGATACACTACACAGTGAAGGTAAGTTGGTTAAAGTTCCAACATCAACAGTCATTATGACTCCAACCACTAACATGGATATACCACTAGATGATTTATTATCTCAGATGGATAGTATCGATGGCGGTAATACACAGGAACCGATTGTAGCAAACGATACTACAGTAATCGAGCCAGGTCAACCTATCAAAGATAACGTTGATATAAGTGTAGGTGATGATGCCAAAATGATTGCACAAAATCTACTTCAACAAGCAGTACTGTTAGAACAAGACGCCTTACGCAAACGTGCTGAGGCTGTGCAGTATGACCCGTCACTTGCTGAGAAGGCAGAGAAACCCGCTAAAAAAGGTAGAGGTAGACCAAAAGGTACTACTAAAGCCGCTATAGCGGCAAAGGCAGAAGCAACTGCTGAATAAATAATAGGGCGGCATAAGTCGCCCTGTTATTAACTAATTCATGGAGTAACTATATGGAATTCGACAGAAAGGCAGAGTTTGAACGGTTAATGGAAGAAATAGTTCCAATGAGTATACCAGCAGACTTTGTAAAAGAATTATTAGTAACTCTTAACAACGGACAAGAAGTAACACTAACAGGTGAAGAACTATTACAACCTCTGCCAGTTGCAAATGACTTAAGTTGGGATAAGTTAATAAATCAATTTGACAAAATTGAAGATATCCAAGTAAAAATTGACGTACCAGCAATACAAGAAAGTGTTGTTCTCAATGTTATGAAGATTTTGGCAGAACATTTCAAGGAAATAAAAAAGTAATGATTTGTATGATACTGGCTGCCGATGAAAACGGTGGCATCGGATATAAGAATGGTCTACCATGGCCTAAAGTGTCAGAAGATTTAAAGTTTTTTAAACGAACAACAGATGACCAAGCAGTTGTCATGGGTTCGAATACATGGAAAAGTCTAGGTGGTCTTGCACCACTCAAAGGACGAACTAATTATGTATTAAGTTCAACAAATGACCATAGCAAGTTTCCAGGTTGTCAGGATGTATATGATTATACATCTTACGAAATAAAAGACATTTTAGAAGCAATTCAATATCGACATAGATACCAAGATGTATTCATTATAGGTGGTAAAACATTATATGATGCCGCGCATGAGTTTTGTGATACAATTTATTTGACAAGAGTACTCGGAAAATACCAATGCGACACTGTATGTGATATTGACAAATACCTAGATGGGGCAGATATAACAGATGTGTATACTATTAAAGGTGACAGACACACTCCTAGTATTCGTATCGAAACTTATGAAAAAGACACCATACCGTTTTAAGGAATAAAAATGAGTAGTAATAATTGGGAAGAAGATAGTTACCTTGACTTATTGTATACAATCAGACATCAAGGGGAACCTAGACATAATGAAAGAACTGGAGTAGGTACTCTAAGTAGATTTAACGCATCTTTAAATTTTGAGTTACAAGGAGGCTTTCCTCTTCTAACAACAAAACGTGTTCCATTTAAATCAGTAGCAAGTGAATTGCTTTGGTTTTTAGAAGGGTCTACTGATGAACGTAGGCTTGCTGAAATACACTATGATATGCCTCGTGACGAAATTAGACTTGAAAATACTATTTGGACTGCTAATGCTGATGCACAAGGTAAAGCACTAGGATATGAAAACACTGACACCGTTAAAGAACTAGGACCTGTATACGGCAAGCAATGGCGCAACTTTAATGGAGTTGACCAGATAGCAGAACTTATACAAGGTCTTGAGGAAAATCCACAATCACGCAGACATATATTATCTGCCTGGAATCCAGGTGACTTAAATAAAATGGCATTGCCGCCATGTCATTGTTTTGTTCAATTCTATGTCACAAATCAAGGAAGTCTGAATTGTTCAATGTATCAACGTAGTGCGGATTTATTCTTAGGTTCACCATTTAACATCGCTAGTTATAGTTTACTTACACACATGATTGCACAAGTTACAGGACTCAGTGCGGGTGAGTTTAATTATCTTATAGGAGATGCACACATCTATCAGAATCATATTGAAGCAGTCGATACTCA
>Ga0233399_1001026_pt1 | contig 10043 bp, 9 predicted proteins | sample 43DmetaG_FD_182698 | JGI IMG/M metagenome (GOLD analysis project Ga0233399, IMG submission 182698) | Seawater microbial communities from Monterey Bay, California, United States - 43D | ecosystem: Environmental > Aquatic > Marine > Coastal | place: USA: California | collected 2016-11-08 | reverse complement strand
AGAGGGTTCAACGGTAAAGCGTACTGGACGTATTGCTTCGATTAATGTAGGTGAAGGAATTGTTGGCCGTGTGGTTGATACTCTTGGAGCACCGATTGATGGGAAAGGTCCAATTGAAGGCAAACTTTATGAAATGCCTTTAGAGCGTAAAGCCCCTGGAGTTGTGTTTCGTGAGCCCGTTACAGAGCCTTTACAAACCGGTATCAAATCCATTGACGCGATGATCCCAGTAGGTCGTGGACAGCGTGAATTGGTTATTGGAGATCGTCAAACAGGGAAAACCGCTGTTTGTATTGATACCATTTTAAATCAAAAAGAATTTTATGATGCAGGAGAGCCTGTATATTGTATCTATGTAGCTGTAGGGCAGAAAGCCTCAACAGTAGCATTGATTGCTAAAACCCTTGAAGAAAAAGGTGCTTTAGCATATACAACTATCGTTGCTGCAAACGCATCAGATCCAGCACCAATGCAAGTTTATGCGCCTTTCGCAGGAGCTGCTATTGGAGAATACTTTAGAGATACGGGTCGTCCAGCATTAATCGTCTATGATGATTTATCAAAACAAGCCGTTGCTTATCGTGAGGTTTCTCTTTTATTACGTCGTCCTCCAGGACGTGAGGCGTATCCAGGAGATGTATTTTACTTACACTCTCGTTTGTTAGAACGTGCGGCAAAAGTCATCAACAACGATGAAATTGCAAAAGACATGAACGACTTACCAGAAGCCTTAAAACCAATCGTAAAAGGTGGAGGGTCGCTAACAGCCCTACCAATTATTGAAACACAAGCAGGAGATGTTTCTGCCTATATTCCAACCAATGTAATTTCGATTACAGATGGTCAAATATTCTTAGATGGTGATTTGTTTAACTCTGGAGTTCGTCCAGCAATTAACGTTGGTATTTCGGTATCACGTGTTGGTGGAAATGCACAGATTAAATCGATGAAAAAAGTATCTGGAACTCTAAAATTAGACCAGGCTCAATTCCGTGAATTGGAAGCCTTTGCTAAGTTTGGATCGGATTTAGATGCGGTGACTTTGAATGTGATTGAAAAAGGAAAGCGTAACGTTGAAATTTTGAAGCAAGCACAAAATGATCCTTTCAAAGTAGAGGACCAAGTTGCGATCATTTATGCAGGGTCTAAAAACTTGTTAAGCGCAGTCCCTGTCAATAAAGTGAAAGAATTTGAAACCGAATATATCGAGTTTTTAAGAGCAAAACATAGCGATGTGTTAGCCACCTTAAAAGCAGGAAAATTAACGGATGAAGTTACAGACACCCTAACAGCAGTTGCAAAAGAATTGTCAGGGAAATATAATGATTAAATGTTCAGAGTTTAGGTTATTCAAACGGATAGCTCTAACTAAAAACTCATAACTAGAAACATGGCTAATTTAAAAGAAATCCGAAATAGAATAGCGTCCGTATCGTCAACGATGCAGATTACAAGCGCCATGAAAATGGTATCGGCTGCTAAGTTGAAAAAAGCACAAGACGCCATTACAGCAATGCGTCCGTATGCGGATAAACTAACGGAGCTTTTACAAAACCTGAGTGCTACTTTAGACGCCGATTCTGGAAGTAAATTCTCCGAAAAACGCGATGTAAAAAATGTACTTATTGTGGCCATTACCTCAAACAGAGGGTTGTGTGGTGCGTTTAATTCTAACATCATAAAGCAAGCGAATGTGGTGGCAGAACGTTATGACGCCAACGTCTCAGTACTAGCGATTGGGAAAAAAGCAAATGACGCCCTTTCAAAAAATCTTGAGGTGGTTTCTAACCAAAGTTCTGTATATGACGACTTAACATTTGACAATGTTGCTGAAATTGCAGAGCTGCTCATGGAACAATTTGAATCCAAAGCCGTTGATAAAATTGAAATTATTTATAATAAGTTCAAAAATGCAGCGACACAAGAAGTCATGACCGAGCAGTTTTTGCCCATAGAACCTTTAGAAAATGACACTAACGTCAACCTCGATTACATTTTTGAACCTTCTAAAGAAGAGATTGTAGAAACCTTAATTCCAAAGTCTTTAAAAACACAATTATTCAAAGCCATTCGCGATAGTTTTGCAAGTGAGCACGGCGCTCGAATGACCGCGATGCACAAAGCCACAGACAATGCTACAGAGCTTAGAGATCAGCTTAAATTGACTTACAACAAAGCACGTCAAGCAGCAATTACCAACGAAATTCTTGAAATTGTTGGTGGGGCAGAAGCGCTGAATAATTAAAAACTAGTTTCAAAACTTATATGATAGAGCCTTACATTTGTAAGGCTTTTTTTTGGCATAGAAGTTGTTTTATTTAAACTCAATTAAAATCCGTATGTTTATAAGCACAAACTCAAACAGATGAAACTTGTATCTGCTCTTATTTCAGCCATCATTTTTTTTAGCATTTTTAATTGTAAGCCTGCACAAGAGCCATTGCTACAGTTTCAGACGACCCCACCTTTAGACATTTCAGCACCCTATTACACCTCTTGGGTTGCTGGAGTTGAAGGCGGCGGCTCTGGAGTGAATGTGTTTTTACCCTTCAAAGCCAATGGAAAAACAGTCATTGACAGTCTTCATTTTAGAGGACAAAAAACTGCTGTAGAAACAACAGACAAATTAATCATCGGCCGATTTAAGGGGGTTTCAAATCCGAAAAAAGACATCATAATGAGTGCTGAACCACAGGACGAATACAATAACAAAATGGAGTTAAAACGAGATGTATCTCCTTTTAACCTCCCAGAAAATGCCTGTGTTATCAGTTATAGCATCAATGGCAAACGGTTGTATTATAAAGTTTTAAACCTCAAAAAAGGGGAGTCCATAGCCTATCCTTCTGCGCCGCCAAAAAACCGCTAAATAACAATTATAGGTTTGTTGGGTAAAATGTGTATTTTTATAGGATAAAACAAGAGCACATTGAGCGTCCTAAAAACAGTATATAAACAAACCTTCATTTACGGACTGGCAACCGTTGTTCCAAGAATGTTGAGCTTTCTTTTAGTGCGTTTACATACCGATAAATCGGTGCTAGAAAACGTCTCGGACTATGGCGATGTCGCATTAGTATTCTCTTATTTTGTGCTGTTTAACGTGATCCTTGCCTATGGAATGGAAACCGCTTTTTTCCGTTTTTTTAATAAAGAATCTTCGAAAGCCAATGTTTTAAGCACCTCCACAATTTCGATTCTACTGTCCTCTTTAGGATTTTTAGCGCTAGGTCTGCTGTTTAAACAACAGATTGCCGATCTCACACATATTCATGTCAACTACATCACCCTGGTCGTTTGGATTTTGTTTTTAGACGCCTTGGTCATTATTCCGTTTGCCGCGCTTAGGGCTCAAGGTAAACCCATCAAATACACAGTGGTTAAACTTACCAATGTCGTCATCAATTTGGGTTTAAACATTTTTTTACTCGTCTTTCTAAAAGCACTTTCCGCTGATAACAGTTTCTGGGAATCGATTTATATTTCCAATTTTGAAGTTAGTTATATTTTCATTGCCAATCTCGTCGCAAGCGGTGTTACTGTGTTGATTCTTTTACCGTTTTATTTTAAACTCAATTATAAAATAGACACAGTCCTTTGGAAAAAAATGCTAAGTTATGCCTTGCCAGTCTTGGTGGCTGGGGTGGCATTTTCCATCAATGAAACCTTTGACCGTGTATTGCTAGAACGCTTACTCCCAGAAGCCATTGCCAAAACCGCTGTAGGGATGTACTCCGCCTGTTACAAACTTGCCCTCTTCATGATGTTGTTTGCAACAGCTTATCGCTTGGGAATAGAACCCTTCTTTTTTAGTCAATCTAAAACCAAAGATGCCACCAAAAATTATGCAAAAATCTTAGAGTTTTTTGTGGTATGTGGCGCATTTATTCTATTGGTCGTCGTTGTTTTTGTGGATGTTTTAAAACTCATCCTCATTCCCAACGAAGCCTATTGGGAGGCGATGAAAGTGGTGCCAATTTTATTACTGGCCTACCTATTTCTTGGAATATATCACAATTTATCTGTGTGGTACAAAATCACAGACCGCACCAAATTTGGAGCCTATATTTCGGTCATTGGTGCTGCAATAACTCTATTAATCAACTTGATGTTTATCGCCTCATATAATTATATGGCCTCAGCTGTAGCAACCTTATCGGCCTATGTTTCCATGACATTACTATCGTATTATTTTGGACGTAAGCATTATCCGATTCCTTATAACATAAAAAAAATAGGCTTTTATTTACTCCTTTCCATAGGGCTGTCAGCCCTATCATTTTATCAATTTAGAGCCCAGTATTTCGTAGGGTCTGCTCTTGTAGGACTGTTGCTACTTATTATCTGGCAAAAGGAAAAAACCACCATCAAACAATTTTTAAATCCTTCCAATGACAATTAAAATTATAAATAAATCAGCACATAAACTTCCTGAATACGAAACAGGCGCCTCTGCAGGAATGGATCTACGCGCGAATATTTCAGAAGCCGTAATTTTGAAACCTTTGGCACGTACGATTATTAAAACAGGCTTGTTTATTGAGCTCCCCGTGGGGTTTGAAGCACAAGTCCGACCTCGAAGTGGTTTGGCAGCAAAACATGGTGTTACAGTTCTGAATAGTCCTGGAACTGTGGATGCAGATTACCGTGGTGAAATAGGCGTTATTTTGGTAAACTTATCCAATAGCGATTTTAAAATTGAAAATGGCGAACGCATAGCGCAACTGGTTATTGCAAAACACGAACGAGCAAACTGGCTCGAAGTTGATCAACTTAATGAAACCTCTCGCGGTGTTGGGGGGTTTGGAAGTACTGGAAAATAATGAATAGAATGCGGCATGGTTTTGTAGCACTTGGCCTCCTAATAAGTTCGTTTGGGATGCAATCTCAAGTTGAGACCGACTCTCTTTTGTCGGTTTCAAATGACAGTACGCATGTCAAATTTCAAAATTATTTCTTTGAAGCTTTAAAACAAAAAGCACTCGAAAATTATTCCAAAGCAGTCGATGCTTTAGTCCTCTGTAAGTCGATAAACCCCTCCGAACCGGTCGTTTTCCATGAATTGGGCACCAATTATTTGAAATTGAAGCAGTTTGAGAGTTCAGAATATAACTTTCAAAAAGCCATTAGCTTAGACAAGGATAATTTTTGGTATAAAGAAAGTTTGTATCATTTATACATAGCGCAAAACCGCTTTGAAGATGCAATCTCAGCGATTGCACCGTTATTATCGCGCCATCCGGATTATAAACAAGATTTGGGAAACCTCTATATTGAGGCTGGACGCTATGATGACGCTCTCAACGTTTTGGATGATTTGGACAAAACACTAGGCGTAAAGGCATCGAGAGATAAAATTAGAGCCCAAGTATATGATTTGAGCGGAGATGAAAACAAGCGCATTATACACCTCAAAAAACGCCTGCAAGAAACACCCGAAGACCCCACTAATTTTTTAAATCTTATTTATGCCTACAGTAATTTAAACCAAAAAAAAGAAGCGTTTGAAACTGCTAAAGCCTTTTTGGAGCAACATCCAAAATCGCATTTGGTTCATGTTGCATTATATAAATTTTATTTAGATGCTGAGGACTATGACAAGGCAATTGCCTCTATGAAAATTGTCACTACAAGTACCGTTGTTTTGCCTAGCCTTAAAGTGAAAGTATTGAATGACTTTATGAGTTTTGTAAAGGAATTTCCTGAATATGAATCTGCATTATTAGAGGTTACAAATTCGGTGAGTGAAAACACAACAAGCCGCTCCGATTTAGAATGGGGGGATTATTATTACAATCAAAAGGCCTATTTAAAAGCGATTTCCTCCTATGTAAAAGCATTGGAATTTGACTCCGATAATTTTACAATCATCAAAAACTTAGCCCTTTTGTATCTCGAAACCAATCAGTTTGAAACCGCAGTACAATTTACAAATACCCAGATGGAATTGTACCCCTCACAACCCCTTTTGTATTTGATCAATGGCACCGCAAATAGACAACTAAATAATTTAGATCCAGCGGTTGAAAACCTTACAATGGGCTTAGATTATATTTACGATAACAAAAAACTACAACACGATTTTTATACACAACTCAGCACAGCCTTTAGGCTAAAAGGTAATATTGAGTCAGCCGAAGCGTTTAATAAAAAAGCAATAGCATTAGAAAATAATCAATGACACAAGTGAAAAAAGTTATATACAGTGCCATTTTTGGCCTTCTCTTTTTAGGATGTAAATCCACAAAAACAGTCCAGTCTAATACGACCTTAGACCCAAAAATGTCTGTGAGGCAAATAGTTAAACAACACAACAAATCACAATCTGAATTTAAAACGCTTCAGGGCCGAATAAAAGTCGAGTATAGCCAAGGCGACCGATCTGAAACACATACGTTGACCCTTCGAATGGAACAAGATAAAACCATATGGATCAATGCGTTTTTAAATATGGTACGGGTCAAAATCACCCCCGAATACGTGCGGTTTTATAACAAATTAGACAACACTTATTTTGATGGGGATTATACCTTGATCAGTAATTTTTTAGGAACTGAACTAGGGTTTGATAACCTTCAAAACTTACTTCTAGGAGAAGCTGTTTTTGATATAAATCCTAAAGAGTTTAAAAAGAACATTCATAAAGACTCCTACGAGCTAACCCCAAAGCGAAAAAACACCCTTTTTAATTTTTTATATTTAATTAACCCCAGTTATTTTAAATTGAATGCGCAGTCCCTAAACCAACCGTTGAAAAACAACAACTTAAAGATTAAGTACCACGTCTATCAGAATATACAGGGGTTGGTTCTGCCTCAAAATATGACCATCACAGCAACCAGCACAACTGAAAAAACAACTATTAATTTAAATATAAAATCCGTAAGTTTGGGTCAATCCTTACGCTTCCCTTTTAACATTCCAAAAGGATTTAAAGCTATTGAATTATAATGAAATTATCCAATTCACCTTTTACTTTAGCCCTTGTGTTGTTCACGCTAATTCTGAATTTTAGCGGTTTTTCTCAAAGCAAAAAACAGTTAGAATTAGAAGAACGACGGCGCGAATTGACTCGTGAAATTCAACAAATTGGTGCCTTGTTATTTGAAGGCAAAAAGGAACAAAAATCAGTACTCTCGGTTGTGGAAGATCTGGATTTTAAGATTAAAGTTAGAAATGACCTCATTAGTATAACAAATCAACAAGCCAATTTATTAACGCGAGAAATTAATAGCAATCAAACCAAAATCTCAAAACTAAGAGTGCGACTCAAGTCTTTGAAAGCCGATTATGCGAAGATGGTTGTCAAGTCCTACAAGAGTCGAGCAGACAAAAATAAGCTTATGTTTCTATTGTCGTCCACTAATTTTCAGCAAGCTTACAAACGTTTGCAATACATAAAACAATATGCCAATTATCAAAAACGTCAGGCTGATTTGATTAAAACTGAAACGGCTAAAATGCAACAGCTTAACATTGCGCTTGTCACTCAAAAAAAGAGCAAACAAACACTGATTGAAGAAAATCGAATTGCGAAGTCTATTCTAGATCAGGAACGTGCACAGCAAAACGTTTTGATAAACGACATTAAAAGTAATCTGTCTAAGTTTACAGCCCAGTTAAAATCTAAACAACGGGAGTCCAATAAGATTGATAAAGAAATTAAAAAAATCATTCGTGAAGCGATTGCGGCGTCTAATAAGAAAGCTGGAAAATCCTCAAAATCAAAAGTGTTTTCACTTACCCCCGAGCAAAAGATTTTAGCCGCGAACTTTACTTCTAACAAAGGAAAACTTCCGTGGCCTGTAGCTAATGGCGTTGTGAAGTTGCGCTACGGAAACAACCCCTCTCCGATAGATCGGTCATTGACAATTAAAAGCAACGGCGTCCGAATTGCAACTAATAAAGGCGAAGAAGTCCGAGCTGTTTTTGAAGGTGTTGTTCAGGGTATTATGACTCCAAAAAACGGAAACAATACCATCATGGTCAGACATGGAAATTATATTACGGTTTACAAAAACTTGTCTAAATTTTATGTCCAAAAAGGCGATAAGGTGAAAACAAAACAAGTCATAGGTGAAGTGATTACAAATAAAGCTTCTGGAGAAACCATCCTTAGTTTCGGAATCTATAAAGACAGTGCAACCCAAAATCCTTCACAGTGGATTTACCGTTTATAATTTTTATTCGAAAAGGGCTTTAAGCTCTGTTGCTTCTTGTGCGTTAATTTTTCCTGCCAAAACTAAGCTCAATTGTTTGCGTCTCAAAGCACCTTCAAAACGCAAAATTTCTTCTTCGGTTTCAGGGACTAATTGCGGAATTACGACTGGGGAGCCATCATTATCCACAGCAACAAATGTAAAAATAGCTTCGTTTACTTTCACAGAAGTTTCGGTTTTCTTATCGTCTACCCAAACATCAATATACACTTCCATCGAACTTTTAAAAGCACGAGTTACTTTGGCCTCAACAGTTACGATACTCCCTAAAGGAACAGCGTGTTTAAACGCTACATGATTCACTGAAGCGGTGACTACAATTTCTCCTGAATGACGTTCAGCAGCGATGCTAGCGGCACGATCCATTCGGGCCAATAATTCTCCTCCAAATAAGGTGTGAATTGCATTTGTCTCGCTTGGCAATACCAAGTCGGTCATGATTGTTTTTGAGTCTTTTGGATGTTTAGATTCCATAGTGTGTTTATAGCGGATAAGGCACAGAAGTTTGTACAGAACTGAGCGTTAAAAAATGAAAATAATTATGGGATGTTTTTTATCAACAACCATGCGGCACGATCTTGTGTGTTTCTAATCTTGAATAACGCTTTTTCTGCTTCTTTTCGAGAATCAAAACTTTCATAAACAACTTGATGTAATCCGTATCTATTAACACCAATTAAACGTGCACTGAAGCCTAAAGCTTTCAGTTGTTGTAATTTTCGTTCACTATTTGCCTTCACTCTAAATGCTCCTGCAACGATATGAAAATTGCCGCTTTGTTTTTTTAAATTTACCATTACAGCAGGTAATGGATTGTCAATCACAAAAGTAGCTTGTTGTATTTTAGTGTCTAATATAGTATTAGCGTTATCAAGTGCTATACTATTTTGTTGTTCGATTTGAGTCAGATATAAGTTAGACCCTATTGACCCTCCTAATCCAAGTGTAAGTATAGCTATGGCTGCATATTTCATAAAAACAGCAGTTTGACGTCTTCTAGGAGCCAAGGCAATGGTTTGATGGGCTTGTCGTTCCACGGAAGGGGATACAAAAGAAGCCAAACCAAAAGCCTCGGTCATATAATTCAGACTTTCAGATGGCACAAACAAGAGTTTGCCTTCCTCCGAAAAAGATAGCACTCCAACATGTTTAAACTCAACTGTATTACCGTTGTCTAATCGTGACTTTATTTGAGAAACTTGTTGCTCAATTTTGCGAGTAGCCCCCTCAAAACTAATGTTTTCAAGTTCTGAAATATAGGAAGCCAAAAGGCCATCGTTAGATTTGAGCTGTGCATTAAAGGATAACTGTTTTTGAGGCGGATAAAAATCACTGGTGGCTTCATTGATTCTCGCCGAGATAGGATGCGATAAAAATGCTCCAAAGTTAGGGAGTATAACGCATTCGTAGCGGTAAAGTAAATCGCTTATGTACTGACTAATTTGCATAAACCCAAAGTTAGATTTTTTTTTTGTAAAAACAATTGGATTTCAGTATTTTTGTTAGGCTGTGGGTTTCTAATAGTTTTACTGCCAAGCCCACCCATCCTCAAAATCCTCCATTAACTTACTTAAACCAACAATGCCCCTAATTTTAGGTGATTTTATTGGTTGCAATAATTAATCAGTACACCAATGTTGAAATCAATCATACGCATTACAAACACTAAATTGCAACTAATCACGTTAGTGTTGTTTTTATGTTCTACCTCAATTTATGCGCAGTTACATCACCAAACAATAGGAGCCTCAGGGGGCAGTCAAACGACATCCAATTATTATGTTTCTCATTCGGTTGGTCAATCGTCAGTTGTGGGAGCCTCTC
>Ga0233399_1001022_pt1 | contig 10064 bp, 13 predicted proteins | sample 43DmetaG_FD_182698 | JGI IMG/M metagenome (GOLD analysis project Ga0233399, IMG submission 182698) | Seawater microbial communities from Monterey Bay, California, United States - 43D | ecosystem: Environmental > Aquatic > Marine > Coastal | place: USA: California | collected 2016-11-08 | reverse complement strand
TTACATTTGTACTTGGCAAATTTAATAAATCAACTGTCTATTTACTGCCAGTAAAGTGGCAGTGGACGTGTTTTTTTATTAAATTTGCCAAGTACAAATGTAAACTTACTTATAGATTCTGTTCGTAAGTAGTTGTAATTCAGGTGTTTTATTAAAAAAGGGGATGTAGCTCAGTTGGCTAGAGCGCTTGACTGGCAGTCAAGAGGTCCCCTTTCATAAATCACTCATTTACAGCGTATTGTACAGATAATTAAGTTTAACTGTCTAAGTACTGTCAAATGATACTACAATTCCCTAAAGTTCACACTGATTCTTTAAACAAAGTATTTGTATCCTTTTACATTGGTGGTAAGAGATACAGACTATACAATGGCAAGAGAATCAACTCAACCACAGACCCTAATTCCTATCCCCTTGACCAAAGATTATCTATTGCTAAAGTTCTTGCTGCTGAGATTTACAGCTATCTAATAAATGGTGGTGTTTTACTATCCTACAGATCTTCAAATGTGGTTAGTGGTAAGCTCTCAGACATTGATTATATCAAACAGGCATTGGATTCAAAACTGGCTGGTGATTACTCCAAGAAATACAAGGCTATGTTACAGTTTAGTTTTGACTGTTTAAAGAAAGAATTTGGCTCTTCAAAACTCTCTGTTAGAGGGCTTAAAAATATTCTTTCAAGGTATTGCTCTGGAGTTTCTCACAACACCCTTAAAAGACACCTAAATGTGCTTATAAATGAGGCTGTCTCCTTAGGTTTGGAGGTTAATCCAATGACTGAGATAAAAAGCAAGAAATCCAAGGCTGTTTTACACAAACCTTTTGATGATATTGCTACTCTATTAGAGGACATAAAAGCCTTTAATAAACATCTTCATTTGTGCTGTTTATTGACCTATGGTTGCTTACTTAGACCTCATAGAGAAGTTAGGGAATTGACATGGGGTGATTTTTCAAATGACTTAAGCTACATTACACTTTCTGGATTTAGAAATAAGTCCGGCAGAAATAGGATTGTACCAGTACCTAGTTTTATAAAGCCTTATTTACATCAAAAAGGTTTAGATGACAATATCTTTACTGGGGAGCAGTATAGCAGGAATCCTGATTATTTCAAGACACTTTGGAGCAGATATAAGAAACAAACTAAGCTACTTAAACAAGACCAAACATTGTACTCTTTCAGACACACAGGGGCTATAGAAATCTTTAAAAGAACAGGCTCTATAACCAAGCTACAAAAAGCTATGGGACATTCATCTATAAATGTAAGTTTAACCTACTTAAGAGGTTTAGAAATAGCTGAATTAAAAGAAGAAGATATGCCTATGGTTTAGTTAATTGTATTATAATCCCAATAACTATTAAAATTAATGAGGGCCAAAAAGTTATCATTGCCATTAATCCAAAAATTATTGGATTAGGATTTGGGTCATCTAATATTCCGATTTTTGAAAACAACATAACAGATAATAATGGACCGCTTCCAATAATAAAAATTATAATTCCAATTTTAGTGAGCTTATGTAGTTTTTTCATACCTCAAATATAGATATAACCTACTTAAGAGGATTAGAAGTGGCTGAACTGAAGGAGGAAGATATGCCTATGGTTTAGGGTTTTCATTGTCCTTTTTCCAAATATATTTACCAAACATTATAATCAACCCCCCAATTAAAATGAATATTCCGTTAGGGAAATTATCAAATTCATATCCGTTTGAAATATAACCATAAGTAATCCAACTAAAACCTAAGATAACTGCAATCAATCCCTCATTATTTTTAATAAACTTTTTCATAGTTACAAAGTACAAAAAAATACAAATGTGTTTATATATTATAAAACACTTATTATGAGAGCAGAACTGAAAGAAGAGGATATGCCTATGGTAAATTTAAAATTATAACTTTGATGTGAATTAAAAAGTTTATAAATGCAAATAGGCTATTATTTTGGGGTTCCATCAATTGCTGTTAATAAGTATATTGGATTTCAGACTTGGAAGTCAGGAAAAACTAGAAGTGTTATTAAAATACTAATTGAAAATGAGAATATCCCAATTATCCCTGAAGCAATTAACTTTAAATGGCTTAAAAGAGAATGTGAAAAAATTGGAATTAAGTTTATTCAATCTCAAAAAAATTCTAAGATTGAAATCAAGCACATAGTATTATCTCTAATCAAATTTGATTCTGACATAAAGACATTATTAAGAAACATATTAATAGAAAATCACCCTATCGTTGGGTTCAAAATATCTAAAGAAAAATATACAAGAAATATTGAGGCGAGGTTTGTAAATCATAGTCTAGAGGAGTTTGAAGTTGAAACGGGAATTTATTCAGAAGATTGGTACAACAATCAATATTTGTTGAAACATAAACTAAATTCTAAGAAGACTCTTTATTTGTGCAAAGAAAAAACACTTAACCCTGTTAATTTTAGACTTATGCTAAAAACACATGAAGAAGATTTTTTAAAGGGACTATATATATTGAGCAAAACAGATTTAAAAAAAATTAAAGGTGCTGATGTTGACCCAATAAACGCATTTAATAAAATGCTTAAAAATTATGAGAAAAAAACTGGAAAGAAATATTCAAAATTTAACGGTACAATAAGTAATAACAGAGTAAACTACAAATCGGATCCAATTATGTATTTTGTAAATAAAATAGATATTCCAATTTTTAAGGATAGTTCTGGAAAAATATCTTTGGTCCCTAAAGGCTCCGGAGATTTTGAGAATTTATTGTACTTTAAAAAAATGGTTGAATTGAGTAGAAATATTGGAATTATTTTTGAAAGTGAAGATTACAGGAATTGGATGAAATATCTTGATTATTGTGGAGAAACAGATCAAATAAAACAACTTGAAAACAAAGCAAAAAGTTAAGTTTAACTTAAACATTCTTCATCAAAGACAACACAAATATACTTGTTACAAAATCAGATTAATTGACAATTAACAACTATTAAATAAGTAGAAACAAAAGATGTAACAAATTTTAAAAACTGTGGCAAAAATTGTCTATTTTGATTTATATAAGCCGTCAAAAGACACCCCATAGCCTCCATATACTAAACTACAGGCCTCAGTTTTAACTTTGATAGAGTCTTTATTATACTCAAAATAGACTTTACAACGCTCCTCTCCTTCATGGTACAAACTCCATCCCTCTTCAAACTCACGCCCTTCATCACTATACACGGCTTGATTGTCTTTAACTTTTATTATAAAAACTTCATCATTCATTCCACCTGAAAATTTAATATTTTGTTTTGCATAAACATCATAAGATATTCTCCAGCCATTAAATGTAAACTTGTAAGTATCCTTATTCCCCTCTATTTTCTCTAGGGTCAATGTGTTCTCAAAATTATCTCCAGAACTGACCCAAGAGCCGCTATAATCTGTTGATAGTTTAGAGCTTAAAAATGTGAGTAGAATTAAAAGAATAGCGTTTTTCATGTAAGTAAATATAGTTAAATTGTGTTGGTTTAATTTTTTTTAAAATTTATTTATGTGGTCCTATTTAATTAATACCATTGAACTTTATTCAAACCATAAAAGCTTTAGCTTAGGGATTGATACTACAAGAAACTTGTGGCTATTGCTTCATTTTAAAGATTTAGAAATTAAGAACAAGACCATTTATTACCAAGTTGATAATGGAGTTAGACAGCGTAAAAACACCAAACATCCAATTAGGAAAATGCGTAAGCCTCACAAAAATACAGCTGAGCTGATAGAATATCTTAGTGATAAACCCTACAGCATCATAAAATTAGAATTGGAGTTTACAAATGGGTGGAAGATAAAACAACGGCCATGTATTGAACTTGGGTTTTATACTAATTCAACTAAAGAAAGAGATGATCTTGTAGATAGACTTTTAAATATTTCTGGACAAGAACCAATAGATGTGTCAAAACTTGATATTAATTTTTCATACTATTTTATGTCTGAGACAGAGTTGAATAAGATTGATTGTGACGGCCTGCCCAGCCCAGATGAATTTTGGTCTGAAGAACAACTAGCACAATGGAAAAAAGATTATGAAGCTGTTGAGCGCTTAAATGAAAAACAGCAAACTGACCCACCCATTTACACAGAAGATGATAAATTGGAAATAAAAAAGAACTTTCCAAACTGGGGTAGTGAGAGTGGACCTTTCTAAACATCTACACAAAAAGATAGCTATATTTATATTTTAATGTGCCCTAGTTTTAAAAACTCCTTTTGAGTCAATGAAATGGGCTATTTTGGCCTAGCACAGAGGGGGTAGCACACGATTAAGTTGTAGGTGGGGAGCAGTATAGTAGGAGGTTAAGAGGGTTTAATAAATATTATTAACCAATTAATGATACTGTAAAAAAATTAAAAGTCATTAAACAATTCTCTTACAGAAGAATCAAAACTTTGAGTCTCTTTCACAAAGTGAATATTTACAAAATATACTTTGCCAATTTTTTTTCTTCTTGTATATCCGTGATGTAAAAAACCATTATCAACCAATATATCAAGTTTATCCTTTACAGATTTTTGAGAGCTTTTAGTTAGCTTTGATAATGATTTTGAGGTGTGTGGTTTATCATTTTGATCTAAACAAATATTAAATTCTTGTTCCAAGTTAGATGACATTATAATTAACAAAGCTAGATCTACTAGTTTTATTCCAGAGGGTATTAATTTTTTTAAATTGTTGGTGTCTATATGAAAATATTTATCATACCCATACAAAACCATATTAGGTTTATTTTGTACATTATTACTGCCTTTAAAAAATTCTTTTAAAAACACTTTAGATAAAATACCATTTTTTAAAAAATTAGGATTAACAACGTACACTTTTCCTGAATTCCTTCTATGATTAACAATTCCGTAATGCAACAAGTCAAGTTTTATTAGTCTATTTATTTTAGCCTTGGTCGCTTGTATTGTTTGACCAATCATTGCTGCTATGGAGCCTGTAGAGTGAGGGGCATCATTATTTTTTAGACATATATTTTCACCTTTTGACATATTTGCAGACATACAAATTAGCAATGCTAGATCTACATCTTTTATTCCTGACACTATTAAATCTATTAGTTTTTTACTATTAATGAAATTGTAAAAAGGATAGCTTATGGATATTTTGCCTGTCTCAGTCCTTTTTAATAAAACTGAATTTGATATGTCAAATGTTTCTCCAGTTTCTGTATCAGCTATTTCATTACCAGAAATATTTAACTGAGTGTAATTGTATGAAACTTTAATCTCTCCCATAATTTTTTATAAAAATATTCATATAAATATATATAAATGAATAAAATAATACTAAAAATAATTTTAATATATTGATAATCAACTATTTGTAAATTATTCTTTTAATATGGCTTCTTTTTCATTATTTATGTAATTGGTTCTAGTTTAAATCTATAGGCTTTTTTAAAGCCTTCTTTAGAAGTTCTTACCACAAGATGGGTCATTGAAAGCCACTCGTGCACATCACAGTCTACCCAGTCCTTTAATTCTATAAACCTAAGCGTAGGCCCCCATGGACAAGGTATGGCTATTCTAATATCTTTTGTTTTATCACTCATCATCTAATATCATTTATTCCATTAACTGACTATCTCCCCACAACCTGGCATAAATTTTTTTCATCTGCTCAGTATGAAAATCATCAATTGTTTTAAGACTCATAACTAACCTCCCATAGTGTTTTTTCATTCCAAAGGTTAATTGATCATTTTGAATCTTTATAACTGTTGGATTGAACTTTAACTTTTCAGGATTGTTTGCTTTTATATATTCAACCAATTTTCTTTGATACCACTCCATTAGTTGATTGTGTTTTCCATATTTATTTTCTTCTTTCATATTACTTTTTTTGAAATTAACTCTACTTTGAAATTATCTAGTTTCTTAGGCTTGTTTGGATTATTAAAAGGAGATCTAGCGTGTACTTGCTCAGCGCACACATGAATGATAGCAGCGGTAGTATACATGCCAATAGGGAACCCATGCTGATCAAATGTCACTTTAAAGACAAGCTCCCCACTAAGTTTAGCACTCATTCCTCTTCATCATTTTGACTACCATAACGGTCAGTCATCATTTGATGATAAAGCTCTAGGTTTTCTAAATCAAAAAGATTGAAAATGGATTCATCTTTGAAGAATTTAACTTGAATTTGCTTTGTTTTTTTCATTGTATTACAATTTAAGTTTAACATAAATTGCAACAAGAAAGGATGTGGATGACTCATTTTTTTTGGAGGGCCTCCCGCATTCTAAACCACCGTGCTACGAGTGAGCCGGTTGGTACGCAATTAATACGTTCTTGATGCTATAACAAATTTAAAAATATTTATATTAGTAGGATAATATTTTTAAAAAAAATTACTTGAAAAAAATTAAGTTTATAGATCTCTATGCAGGTTTAGGAGGTTTTCATCAAGCTCTAGAACAATTAGGGCACAAATGTGTTTGGGCTTCTGAGTATAATCTAAACCTCAGAGAACTCTATAAAAAAAATTTCCCAGGCACTCCAATTGAAGGAGATATATTTAAAGTTGGCTTGAATGAAATCCCAAATCACGATTTAATATGTGGAGGATTTCCATGCCAACCATTTTCAAGGGCTGGTAAAATGTTGGGGTTTGAAGACTTGAAAAAAGGAAATCACTTTTTTAAAATTTTGGAAATATTAGACTCTAAAAGAAAAAAATCTCCAAAATATATTTTGTTGGAAAACGTTGAGACTATTTTAAAGCATAATAAAGGTGAAACTTTTAAAGTCATTGAAAATGAGCTTGAAAAAAGAGGATATGAGGTTGACAAGAAAATTCTTTCTCCGCACGAATTTAATATCCCACATCACAGGAGAAGAGTTTTTATTGTGGGTGCTAGAAAGGATTTGGGAGGACTAAGTCACTTTAAATTCCCTTCACTTAAAAATAAAAATGAAACAACAATTAATTCAATCCTTGACTCAAATCAAAAGCCCCTAGTTGGGGAAAATTTATTTTTAACTAAAGAAACTCAAGAAGTTTATGACTTGTGGTCAAACTTTATTGAAAGATTTCCATCAAACAAACCCCTCCCTAGTTTCCCTATTTGGTCTCATGAATGGGGGGCAAATTATCCTTTTGAACAAAAAACGCCTTCTTCTCTAAGTATAAAAGAGTTGAAAAAATATAAAGGCACTTATGGTGAAGATATTATTGGAAATAATAAAAATGAAATGATAGGATCATTCATTCCTAGATATTCCCAAAAAAATACGTCAAAGTTCCCCTCATGGAAGATTAATTACATAAGAAAGAATAGAGAGTTTTATAGAGAAAATAAAGATTTTATTGATGATTTCATGAAAAATAATCCTCAACTAAAGGCTTTTGAATTTTCATATCAAAAATTGGAATGGTCGTGCCAGGGAGCAACAAGAACATTTAAAGATAAAATTATACAGTTTAGACCTTCAGGCCTTAGAGTTAAGTTAGATAATTGGGCTCCTGCATTAACGACTGTAAGAACTCAAAATGTATTTATTCCAAAAATTGGGAGAAAATTAGCATTACATGAAATTGCAAAATTACAATCAATGAACCTAGCTCATTTGCCAGATATCTATGATGGAAAATTTGTGCCAAATGGTGGCTATAAAGCCTTTGGTAATGCAGTAAATGTAGATGTTGTCAAATTAGTTGCAAAAAATTTAATTAATGAATTTTAATGGATAAACAAATTAGCATACAATTTAAATCAACAGCATATAGGATGCTAAAAAAAATGCCTGGAAAACTTTGGTTTATATTTGGGGAATTTATTGATAATTCCATATCAAGTTACCTGCAAAATAGGGAATTATTAGAAAGAATAAATGGATCCGATTTTACTCTTAAAATAGAACTAAGTTTTGATGACGATGACCAAATTAAAATTTTTGATAATGCCGCAGGTATAGATCATAAAAATTGGCTCAGGGCTTTACAGCCAGGGGACATACCTGAGGATGATTCTGGATTAAATGAATTTGGAATGGGAATGAAGTACTCTGCTGTATGGTTGTCAGATTATTGGACATTAAAAAGCAAATCAATACACGAGCCATTTCAAAAGGAAGTGAGTTTTGACTATAATAAAGTAATATCCCTTGGACTTGAAAATCTTCCATACAAAGAGATTTCAAAGCCAAAAGTGAAACACGGCACTGAATTAATTTTGACAAAGCTTGACAAAGATAAATTGAGACCATTTCCAAAGAAAAAAATTCAAAAACACATAAGTAGTATATACAGAAATTTTATTAGAAATGACCACCAATTCTACTCCAAATATAAAGTAGATTCCAAAATTGAGATTATAGCGTTTGATAAAACTTTGAGCTACTCTGAGCCTGGATTTTTAAAAACACAATGGCATAAAGACAGACACAGTCTTGTTCCAATTGAAAAATCACCTGAAATTGAATGGAAATATGAATTTGATAAACTAATTTCAAATCCTTTGAAAAAGAATAAAGAAGTTATCCGATTTTCAGGTTTTATTGGAATTTTATCTGAAATTAAACAAGGGAATAATGGTTTTTCATACTTTAGGAGAGGTAGAGTTGTTGAAGGCTCTGGTGATGAAAAAATATTCCCAAAAAAATTATCAACTAATCCTGGCTCATTCAGATTTAAAAGACTTTTTGGAGAATTTCACTTTAATGACACCGATTCCGGGAAAGTAGAATCAACATTTAATAAAAATGCTTTTCAAGATGTAACTTTTATAAATTATTGTATAGATTCTCTAGCACTGGAATTACGGTCTGTTAGTTTAAGTGAAAACCCTGGCCGTAAATATAATTTTCTTCAACAAGCAGATAAACATAGGTCATCATTTGATCCTGATCAGCAGAAAAAAACAATAGAAAAATTAGCAGAAAAAGAAAAACAATATGAAGGAAATCTTGAAATTCAACATGAGATAGTAAAACATCTTGAAAAAATAACTTCAGATAGTATTAAACAGGATGAAGAAAGTGGCCAGATTGTCACTGGATCGGAAATTCCAAATGCTGTTAAATTTAAAAGAAGGTTGGGAGATGAAGCCCTTGAGTATCACTTTAATCTTTTGTTTTGGGAATCTATTGATCACGATGCACCTTTGTACTCAATGGAGACTGAAGGAGTCATGATATTTGATAAAGAAACAATAAAATCAAGAAAATATAATACTTCTAGTGAATTTAGAGTAGTTAACATAAAAGTAAACTTAAAACATGGGTTGTTTATGAAAAATGAATCTTTCAGAAGAGACACTCAGCTATTTGGAATGATAATTAATAATATTAAGTGCTTGTGTTATGCTCAACTTTCAGCAAAAGCATCAGGTGCTACCAACGTCCACTTCATGAAAAATGCTTACGATCAGACCATAGAAACTTTTTTGCATGAATAAGATTATTAACATAGGTGAGCTTGGGAATGAAAGCCAAAATGAGATTTTTACTGGAGATAATTTTGAATCCTTTTTAAATAACATGCCCCCAATGTCCGAAAAAGAGGTTTTGAAAATCAAGAATAGTACAATTAATATTCTTTCTAATTGTATGCCATCAAGAATTGAAGAACCTTTAGACGAAACTAATACTGGGCTAGTAATAGGCTATATCCAAAGCGGTAAAACAATGTCATTCACTAGCTTAATAGCATTAGCAAGTGACAACGATTATAAATTAGTTATTTTATTGGCAGGAACAACAAGAATATTACTGCAACAAACTGTAGATAGATTAAAAAATGACCTAGATGACAGAAATGAGTACGTAATTATCCCTGAAGCTAGTATGAAAGACTCATCAAAAATTTCAAGTGTAATAAATAATAAAAAAAGGAATAGAATAATAATTTTACCAATTTTAAAGCATCATACTCACATACAAAAACTAATTGATCTGTTTAGCGATAGTAGTAGTTTAAAAATGAGTTTTAAAAAAAGAGGAGTTCTTATAATTGATGATGAAGCTGATCAAGCTAGTTTAAACGGCTTTGCAAGAAAAAATTATAAAGCCTCAAAGA
>Ga0233399_1001013_pt1 | contig 10096 bp, 16 predicted proteins | sample 43DmetaG_FD_182698 | JGI IMG/M metagenome (GOLD analysis project Ga0233399, IMG submission 182698) | Seawater microbial communities from Monterey Bay, California, United States - 43D | ecosystem: Environmental > Aquatic > Marine > Coastal | place: USA: California | collected 2016-11-08 | reverse complement strand
ACTTCTAATATAGCATCATCACCTGTATTCATATTTGGGTATGCTGAATATAGGGAAGCATCTCGGGTTGGGAAAATTTTATATACTGCCATTTTTTATAATGTTACTACTTTTCCTTTAATATCTTGATTTGGGAACTTTACTTCAAATATAGAAGGATCTAATGATGGGTAAATTACTCCATTTTGTGTAGCACCATCTATATCATAAGCATATTGTGAATATCCTGAAGTGGTTCCTCGTTTATTACCTATAATTACTTTTTTAACTGTTTGAACACCTTCAATAGCATCTAAAGTAGTATATAAATCTCTTGTAATAATTGGTTGGTTAATTTGCCAATTATTAATATTAAAATATGATTTTAAAGCATTAATACAATTAATTAATACCTCATTATTATTATAGTTAGGTAAAGTTATAATTTCAAAATTACAATCAACATTAATTACAAAAGCATCTTTAATTGCCATTGTATCTCCAATCATTCTATATTGATTAATATATGTTTTAAGATTTTTCTTTAATGAAGAAGATGAGGTTTTTAATTTACCATTTTGATCTTGTGATAAAACATATAGATCTAATGAACTTAAATTTTCATCTGCTTTAGGTTTTTGAACATGGGCCTTAGATACAACACCAAATTTAGAAGGCATACTTAAAGCACGAACTAAATAATCATTTGCTGTTACGTTTCTTAGCTGAGATGAATATTGTGATATAGTATTTTGTCTAATTTCTTCTACTGTATCTCCATCTTGACCACCTGAAGCTGCTGTTTCATTATTTGTAGCTAAAGTTCCAAATATATAATTTGCTGTGGTTGAATTTAATCCTGTTTTGTTAAATCTAATTGTAGATGTATTTAAGGATGTAATGCTGTTAGCAGGCACATTTGCCTCTACTCCCCCACCTGTATAATATCTAATTGTTAATGTAGTATTCGAAGGGGCAATACCATAGGTATTTGTAAATATAAAATTAGTAGGTGAATAGGCAGTTGTAAGTTTGGTTTTTTCAAAAGATAAACCTAAACCAACATTAAATGGGTTTGGTGTTACATCTTCATCTATAACATTTGGATTACCAGAACCAAATTGTATTTGTAAAGTACCTTCATTTAAAAAACGGGTAGCAAATCTACGTTGAATTTGTTTAGTTTTTAAAATATAAGGTGTATCATCACTATTTTGGTAATTATTTGGATCATTTATATTAGTATTTTTAATACTATCATAAACCATGTCTTGAGCTAAATGATCTACTTCATACCACTCATTACCGTCACTGTCAAAACAATCTATAATACCAGCTATATTAGTTGTTGATATTTGTGTAGTTGGGAATTCAGTTGGAGCTCCGAATGAAAAAGTTGTTGAATTAATTGTACCCGATGATGCTTTACGTTTTTTCTTAAGTAAAAAATATGTAGGTGAGCTATCTGATACTTGTGATACTGTAACAGTAGTTGGGTCAAGTGAGTTAGAAACTGCAAAATCAATTGGGTCTTCAATTATAAATTTAACTGAAGAATTATTTGTTGATGAAATTTGTGTATTAGCATCTACATATAGAGCATAATCATAATCAGGTACAGTACTACCATTTAATTGTTTAGCAGGTACCTCTTGATAAAAATCTAATTCAACTGTTGATAAACCTGTTACTTTAGGTTTATAATTAAACATATAAGCTAGATCAAATATGTTTGGAGTTTGTTTTGAATATTGTAAGAAGTTTTCTTGAATTTGATTATCAAGATAAAACGACATAACATCTCCAACATATGCCGCCATTTCCATAAACATTACACCAGGTGATGAAGCATCAAAATCAGTGTAAGTAGTAGGGAAATATGTTTGGGCATAGTTAAGCAAATCTGCTCTAAACCCAGCAAAGTCTTTATTTAAGTATTTTATTTCTCTATTAATTGCCATTATACAAAGCTTAATTCTACTGTATCATTTATATCAGTGTTAGCTACAAAATATTTTATGCTAACTTTGATAGTATTTAGATCATGATCTGCTGTAACCTCTACTTCTTCTACCACTACACGTGGAAAATAAGTAGCTAATTTTTCTTGTACATCTTCTTTTAAAAAATCAAGATTATCATCTGTGATTTGAGTGAAGATATATTGTCTTAAACCTGCTCCAAATGTTGGATTTCCAGGACGTTCGCCTGGGTTGGTTAAGAAATAATTTATAAGGTTGTTTTTAATGGCATCTTTTGTTTGATAATTGGGGCGAAAAGCAACTTCACCATTAAATGGTAAATCAACACCTATAGCAACACGTGCTCTAGTGTCATTTGGAAATATTTGTTTCGCTCCGAATGCCATTATCCCTTATTCATTAAACCCATAATTTGATCCATTGATACATTACCTTCAGGTAATTGACCATTTGGTCCTGCAGTATCAGTGTTTGTAACTCTTAAGGGTTGTGCAATTTGTGATGTATTAAAAGAAGCAGCTGTTTCCCCTAAAATATTTTTATAGCCTTCTCTTAAGTTAGCTTTAACTTCTGGGGATACTGGAGATTTGGATGGTTGGGTTTCTTGAATAGGTTGTTTGTTTGATTTTACAGCCTCTAAAAGAATTTCTTTTAATTCATCTTGGATTGCTCCTTTTACTTCTTCTCTAATTATTTTTCTTAATATGTCTAGTTTCATAGTACGAATATAACGTTATTTATAAATATTAAATTAAAATGCTTTTAAATCGTTTGATTGAATATAATATGCTAGTTCATTTATTAACACAGTATCCTCAGCACTAAATGAAGCATCCCCTTTTACCATTACAATACCTTGAGGGTTTTTACCTACTGCTTGTCTTCTTTTTAAATCACCAACAGCATTTTGATCTACAGTTTGTACTTCAATTGTAAACCCATTTATTTGATTGGTAGGGGCTACAGCATTAGCTTCAGCCTCCTTTTCTAAATCTCTTAGTTCTTGGTTTATTTCTTCTAATTGAGTATCTGGGGCACATTCAAATATTAGTTGATCTAAGGCTCTTAAAATTAAGAGGATAATAATTAATGCTGCAACTAAAAATACGAGTGCTATAAGTAATTGTTTATTTAAATTTTTATTATCTTCTATAAATTGGTCTAATACTTTTTTTACCTCTTCTAAATTAGAAATTAAAGCATAAGGTGGGGTTCCCGGGGGTAAACCTAAAGGTAAGGGTAAATTTTGAACTTGTAATTTTACACTACGTAATTGCAATGCTATATAGGTAAATAAAGCAGCTAAAGCAGTATTTACAGCTACCATAACATATATTTGGTTTAGTTGTCTTACTAGTCTATTTCTTCTACGAGTTGCTTGTTTTAATTGATCAGGGGTGGGACAAATTGCCTTTTTTAAATCAGCTATTTTAGTAATACCAAATAACAAAAGTAACCCAATAGCTATAGGTAATAGTTTAAATAAAATAGTATTAGTCATTTTATAGATAGCATTACGTCTAACTACAATAACTTTTTCTGGGATTGATAATGCTATATCTTTAGCTTTATCTATATTATTTTGGATTTCTTGTCTTAACTCATCTGCAGCATATTTAGCTGCCTTGTCTATATTAATTAATCCCTTAGTTTTTAGATCGGTTTTAACCATTCTTTCACTGGTTAGTACCTCTAGGTTTGTAGGGACAAAATTTGCAGCTGTAACTGCTAGTTGGGATTGAACTAGAGCTTTTTGATTATAAGGTAAAATAGGAATACCTAATGTAATCGTAAATTGCCCTTGATCATCAGTTTGAACAGGATCCCCAGTAGCTAAAATTGGAGTTACTTTTGCTTTAGCTAGTGGTTTATTTGATGTTTTATCAAATAATCTTCCACTAATATTATATTTTTCTATAGCAGGGAAATAATCTTTTAATCTAGCCTCAATTTGTTCAGGAGTGAGTTCATCTGTAGAATCACCTATAACTTTTTTAAGATTATTTATATCAAGATCAATTCCAATAGCTTTTTTACCCGCTTCGGTTTTGATGAATTGTACCGCTAAATCTATAAGTTCTTTTTCTAACATTATAATATTTTAACAGTTTTAGATTTAAAATCATCCATTGCAGCTTGAAATTGATTTATAGTTTCAATTAATGCTGTAGCAGGAGCAGGAGTTAAAACAAGACTAGGTTCCTGAGATAAGGAGGTAATAACAGCTTGTAACCCAACCATTACACCTGAAAGTCTATCTAAAAATATATCGCCTAATACTGCAGGTTGTTCTGCATTTGATCCACCTAGTTTTAATTCTCCACTTTCCATTGCTATGCTACCACTAGTAGCTATACCAATATCACTTTTAGCAGATAGAGAAATTACTTTTTTAGATGAAAGTAAAATACTATCTGTTGTAGAATTTAATAATACACGACCTGAATTAAGTATTACTTGGTTTCCTTTATATTGGTTTGGAAACTCGGGTACATTTTCATCACTAATACCTGTATAATTGGTAGATGATGCCTTTATAGGAATAAGTTGATTTGAAGTTAAATAAATAGATGATAAATCATTATTAATATTATCTACAATTGGTATCCATCCTTCATCGCTTGAATCTGTAGGTTGACCATTACGTAAAATGGTAATTGGGTTACCTTCTTCTCCACTTTCAGACCAGTTATTTTTATATAAACCTTTAGATTTAGTAGTTGAACCTAATCTAATTGAATTACCAAAACGACCTTCAAATATATTATCGCCTACAAATGGTAAAATAGGATGAACATTAGTACGTTCTACAAAAGTACCTCCAGTTGGATTGTCACCTTGTAAATTTATTTCGGTAGATTCATCTTCTACTCTACGAACCGAACCACCTTCTATAGCTTGATAATCACGTTTTTGTTCTTCGTCCTCAACTCCATCAAATATATTTGGGTAGGCATTATGGTGTGGGTGATTCCAAATAGAGACAGCATTTAAATAATAATATATTTTAGAGGTATCTTGTACCCCCATATCACTATCAGGTAAATAAAATAAAAGTACTATTTCGTTTACTAAAGGAAATGATTTAAATTGAGGAAAAAAAGGTTTAGCTATAGGTTTAGTTATATCTTTACCTTCGGGGGTATTTACTTGTTCAAAGTTTACAGTACCAATTCCATTCCACCCTCCATACTCAGTAAATTTAGGGTGGGTTTCATCTAAAACAATATCAGTTACCCTGGCAGGTATTATTTTTAAGTTTAGTTCTTCAATTGAAGTTACTAAATTTGAAATATCACCACCAGAATTTAAGGATTGACCTAGGTAAGCTAAACCAGTTTTAGTTAGAGCCATTTTCTTCTTTAAAGTTGGTATTTAATTTATCCAACTCTTCCATTAATTGTTGTTTTTCTTCATCACTAATCCCCAATGCATCCTCACCGCTAGAGTTATTAAGCGCACGCTGTACTATAGTTGCCATTTTAATTAATTGTTCATCGTTTCTTACGCCAATTTCTAGGTAATCTTTGATGAGAGGTACAATTAAAGTAGCGTCTCCTATATCTTTAACAAGTGGTTTTAGTTCGGAGATTAAACCAGTAATTTGTTTTTCTTTTTTCTTTTGGTTATCATAAATCTCTCCAAGTATATCGGAAAATTTTTTCTTACCAAAAACTACATTATCCAATGCCATGATGTTTTTGATCATAAATATGGATATAATTAAAGATTAGAATCTAGCATAACCATTTTCAAGATAAAAAACATAACTAGTTTTGAATATACCATGTAATTTGTTAGCTATTTTAGTTATTTTGGGTGTTTTTACATCTACCATTTCACGAATGTAGATATATAATGCTTTTTTGTTAAAAACATCTAAATCTTCTCGTTTACGAAACAACTCAAGTATAGCATCTGCTATTTGAGCATCATTTTTCTTAGGAAATAATTCGTAAATATTTTGGGTAGTATGTTCTACAAATAAATCTATATATTTGTCTAAGTCACTTTTAACCGCATCATCACCCATACTGTAGGTGTGGGTTGATCCTTCTTTATAAAGCTCGGATATATCTGTTTTTTGTATTTTTTTACTATAATTTTTAGTGTTATATAGTATGAGCCATCGTTTAACTATGGTGCCAAAATATGAATACGCCTTTGCTCCCCTAGTAGGATCAAATAAGTGCATTTTAGATAATAAAAATGTTATAATTTCATGTTGCAGATGCTCCAAGTTTTCTACCTCAGTATGGTAGAATTTGAAAGTATGTATAATATTTTGTGTGAGTTTGAAAAAGGGATAGTGTATCTCTTGTTGATATATCATACTACGAACCTCGGAATCGGATTCGTTATTATAACGTACTATAGCTAATTCGGTATCATGAGTAAAATAGTTTTTACTCTTAGGTCTTCTTTTTTTCTTGATTGGTTCCATGTGTTTTTAACTGGCTTTAAATCGAGATAGTGCATTTTGCAACTTTTTTATTTCATTAAAAAACCAACCAATTTCATCATCTGAACTAAAACTACCCCTAGTGTCTAGTTCTTGAAGTTTCTTATCTGATTCCTCAATTGATGATTGAAAATTTTCAATAAACCCTCGTTGTGATACTATTATATCTTCTGCTTTCTCGTTTTTGATTAAAAGGTTTATGGTCGTATATCCTAAGACTACGACCACTGCACCAAGTATGTATATTATTATTTCTAATGTCATTATAAGCTATCTAACATACTCTTAAGTCCTTCACTTTTAACTGTATTTAGGGCTTTAGACTTTGTATTAGATTTAGATTTGGACGACAATGTAAAATTGTTCTTTTGGGGAGCCAAGCTATTTTCTCCCCTAAATTTAGGTAACCATTCAATTTCAAATTCTATACGAGCAGCCATCATATCTGCCTGGTGTAGAATAAATGGTAAAGAAGTACGTGGTTTAGCTTCGGGCATAAATGCTTTAAGATACTTTTCATTTGCTGCATCATATAATCCATCATGAGTCTGGATTGCTAACATTTCATTAAATGTATACTTTATATCATGTTGCTGGAGTAGAAATAGTCCACGATCAGGGACAGAAGCAAAGGCAACTTGTTTATTAAACATATAATCTTCACCTAATTTATCTTTTCTCCATTGATCGGTCTGGGGGATATATGAGGCATTATTCTCGTCTCCCATTTTACCTAAATCATGATTAATAGCCGAAAATACCAATTCTTCCGTTGTAAATGTACTCATATCACAACCAAATTCAGCCCAAACTTTATTCATAGATAAGGCTGCTTTAACCACACGATTAACATGATCAACATATCCTCCAGGAAATGCACTATGGTACTCTTTTTTATGAGCAGCAGGCATTAAAATAATACGGTCTTCATATTTTTTATAAAAATCAAGTAAACGTTGTTTACGATCTCCAGTAATATATGTTTCAATATTATTGTTAAATTCAATCCAATTATCTTGTATTTGTTCTGCTGTTAAACTCATAACCTGTTTCTATTTTGTTTTATTGTACAATATTTTATTGTTCGTATTACCATATCGACTAATGCTCCCGTTGGATTGGGTGCTAAAATAGAACCACTCATTCTTCGGTTCCATCTATTTTTCATGTTATCAATATTCCTCATTAGTACTTATTAATTTCGTTGGAGGCCATAGGCTCTGCTTCAACCATACTTCTAATATCTTCAACAAGAGATTGTGCTTTACCTATATTAATTTTATAGGATTCAATAGGTTGTTGTGTGTTTACTATACTTTGAAGTGTTGTTAAAGTACCTTCTAATGCTGCTAATTTTCGATCAATTAAATTTCTATTTCTCATAACTTATATATTTAATGTTTATTCCCCCCTTTATTGCCTTTGTTTTTCATCCATTTTTCTAAAACCCTGTAATACCAAGGTACGAGAGGGGAGTTGGAATGGCACGTTATTTTTTAAAATGTTTTAACTGTTTGTTCTATTTTATAAAGATGAGCACACCTTTCATATTCTTCTGTATTCTCAAAATATTCGATTGCAAGTTTTAGTGAATCCAATAAATATTTTGTATCCTGTTTAACAGCAGCATATAAATGACTTTCTGTATCAATATTAATATCTTTAATATAATACCATGCTCTATTAAATACCGAATATTCTGAAGATTGTTTTGTTCCTTCTTCATCAAATTCCTTATCAACTTTATCAAAAAACTTTTTCAATTTAGAATTAAATACAATATTATTTTGGATTAATTTTACAAACATCCCAATTTTAGCATGTGGGGTATCCATAAAATCAACATGAATTTCCTTAGAAGAAGGCTTATCCTCTCCATCTGAAAATAGACCAAAAATTCTATTTGTATTAGGCACTACCTTGTAGTTTTAATTGTTGATATGCTTTATAACCTGCTTCACATAATAGTAATTCTTCTGTATCTTTAATTGAAGAAGATAAGGCTCTCCACTCTAAAAAGAAACCCTCATTAGCAGCTTTTAACCCTAATTCTTCATATAATTTTGAATCAAATCCTATCATGGCTATCATAAATATTTTAAGATAAATTTTCTAATTCTTTCTCAATATCAGATCTCATTTGCTCTAATTTAGAATATTCATCCTCTAAAACAATACGTTTAGGGTTCTTTTTATGGTATTTCCATAAATCTTCTATTATCCTCTCAGTAGCCATTAAATCTTGTAGTAACTCTGATTTTTCATCATCAACCCTTTCTTGTTCTGTGTATTCTCTCATAACTTATATATAATTTTTACCCAATAATTTAATAACCTTTTTTGCTCCCTCCAAGTCAATTTGGAAAAATTCTCGTTGGTTATTTACACGATATTCTCTTAATTTACGATGGACTTCTCCTTCAAGTTGCTCACCATCAAAACATTTAAATGCCCATTCTACTTTATAAGGTAATGCAACCCCGGTAGCATTTGATATTTGTTTTGCTCTTTCATCCGGTGTTTGAGTTGTATACCCAATTTTTAACAAACCAGGAGTGGTGGGGTTTGATAAAACATAAACCCATTGAGTACCTTCTCCTTTATTTGAATAGATATTTTTCTTTCTAGCAGTATAATATGTTACATCTTCCCATCCCTCACCTTTAGTAGCTGAAGGGGTGATTGTAAAATATGCAGCGGCTTCAATACCTTGACCTGTATAATCATCTTTCAATGATATAAATTGTTTTGCTTTTTGTTCTGTTATTCTTTCCATAATTTATTTCCAAAAAATTTGTAATATTACTATAATAGTTGCTAATGATAAAATCACTCCAGTTTTTAAATTTATTCCTTCTCCCATAAATGTGTATGAAAGAATAGTAAATGCAAATATACCAGTAGCAAACCCAATTAATCTAGATGGCCATAATTGACCATTAAATGCCTCAACTATATATGTAGTTCCGTATATATATGCCATTCCAACAGGTGCTCCAAATGCTACGGCGACCCAAAATGGGTTATTTTTAATCCATACGTTTAGAAACTGACCATTTGTTTGAAACCAAGATAATCCTTGGGCAACAAAAAATAATCCTATTCCTATAATTAATGTTCTTATATTCATTAGTCCACAATTATTTTAAGTTCATGTTCTCTTACTTCACTCCAACCTTTATCTGTATTGAATGTCGCTTTAACATAAACAGATAAGGTATCTCCTTTCATTCTATTATCTAAATAAAAGTTTTGCCTTGGTTTATAGGTATATTGACTATAAGTAGCAAATAAACGTTCAGAATAGGGGCAATCAAAACAAGTATTTTTTGTAATTTGATATCCTGCTATATTTAATGGTTCCATTAACTTAGCTATTTCACCTATATTATAAGTTAAAACACTTATAGTACCAGAAGAAGTATTTGTAACACCAATTGGTATTCTAGTACCCGTTTGTGTTTCTAATCCGAATGGTGAATATAAAGGCACAGTAAATGATAAATCATCAAATGCAACCCAATAATTACTATCATAAGCAACTTCAACTAATGGTACATCATTAACAACATATTCCTCATATAACTCATCTAATTGACCTGCTACTGTAAAGTATTTTGGACCCCAATATTCTACGTGCCAATAACCATTAGCATCTTGATATGATTTTTCT
>Ga0233399_1001010_pt1 | contig 10107 bp, 2 predicted proteins | sample 43DmetaG_FD_182698 | JGI IMG/M metagenome (GOLD analysis project Ga0233399, IMG submission 182698) | Seawater microbial communities from Monterey Bay, California, United States - 43D | ecosystem: Environmental > Aquatic > Marine > Coastal | place: USA: California | collected 2016-11-08 | reverse complement strand
CATTATTTTCTTATAATTCCAAAAAACAATTAATATAATAAAAAATAACGAACTTTAAGTTTTTTAAAGGGAAATTTTACACTATAAAAAATAAAAAGGAAAAGTTTATTTTTCAAAAGAACCTTATATTAAAATATGTTTTTAACTTTCTTAATTTTTATATATTTTATGTAATAATATATAATAAAGAAACATTGATATTTTAATAAATATACTAAATCAAATTTTAGTAACAAATATACTTTCTTATTTATCAAATTCTTTGTCAAACAAAGTTTCATTTAACAATTTTAATGGTTTTCTTGGATATCCCATCATTAAAACAAATTTATACGCTTTTTCTGGATTTTACTTGAATTTTATATAATCATAGAGATCCTATTTTATAAATTTATACTTCAACAAAAGCATTATTATCAAAAATTCTTTATAAACTTCCTCCTTCTGGCAATCTGAAACTTATTTAAAATCCATTTTAAGGTTCATTTTCAAATTTCTATTATAATTTCAAATTACTTCCATAAGTGACATTTATATGGCTTAATTCATTTCTGGATCATCAATATTAGCTTATTTTTCATAAAAATTTTCACAATCATCTAATATTATAAAATTTTAAACTTTAAATAAGAAATCCTTTTCCTTAAAAAGGCACCATTTTTTATTCTTATTCTTTTCTAAAAATATATTATAATATTACTCTTGATTTTAATTTTAATTTAAATTTTAATTCTAATTTTGATTTTTCAATGCTTATTCTATATCTTAAAAGCTGTTTCCATTTAAAATCATTTTGAATTATTTATTATTCTTTTTAATTTTATGTAATTCTATTATATATATTTATACCTTAACACTATTATAAAGTAAAAAAAAATTAATGTTTTGATATAAAATCCTATTAATATTTATAATACTTAATTATTTATTTTCAAATATTGACCTTTTACCATAAATATAGTGTATCCTTCTTATAATACACTTTATAAAAAAGCGCTTAAATAGAAATCAGATATAATGTCTGGTCCTTAATTTGTAGAGTTCAAATTAAACCATATATCTTAAATTTTTCTTATACAAAACCAATGTTTATCTAAATTGCATATAAATCTTTAATACAATATATATACCCTGTTTCATTGCAAAGATCCTCATTTTTCTTTAATTATTAATAAGCATTTTATAATTATATATTATTGTAATTATTTAATGCTTAATTTAATACTTATATAGAAAAATTACCATCATCACCAACATTATGTGATCCATCCTTATTTTTATAAATTATAAACTTTTTGATTCTATTTATAAATTTCTGAATTTTAGTCTTAATTACACAATAATTTTTATTCTTCTCTATCTATTTCTAGCCCAATTTGAGCAAGATCGAATTCTGAAAATATAGGTCCTTAAAGGAGACTATTAATGCAATGAACAGCACATAATCGATCATCTCCTTATTTTTCCCAATATATCTATGAATTTTGCATTCTAATTAATGTTAATATTATATTTTTCAATTATAAATTATTATTGTTATATAATAATTCTAATCAAAAACAGTAAGGTATAGAATGGAAAAAAAAGAGGAAAAATAACAAATTCCTACAATCATAGACACATCTCTAAAAAAGCATATTAGACGAACAAGATAAGAAACATTATAAAATAGAGATTATAAATGTGGTTGCGGAAAAACATATCTTAGGTATTAATTTAAAATAAAAGCTACCCTGCATTATATTTGCATTTAAAAAATAAGCACGCTGGATAAATTTAAGAAGGAACTATTTTACCAAATTAATAATAAAAAACTTAAAAAGGTAGACCAAAAGTATATTATGAAATAAAATTAGAAAAGCGAAAATCAATTATTTAAATAATCAAGGTATGATGATAAAGCAATATAAAATTTGTAATTATATATTTAAAAGATGGATAGTCATTATATTTAAGATGTAAAATTATTTATAGTTAGTTTCAAGTTCATATTTAAGATTTAAAACAAAATTTAGATGAAATTTAAAAATCTCTATAATTTATACCAAAGGAGTACTAAGATCAATACAATAATTTCGATTAAGAGTTTAAATAAATTCTTAATTAAGATGTATATGTAGAAGAAAAAAAAGATGAAAATGATTTATATTCTACTAAAATTATAAATGTTTTTGCTTTATTTTTGTACAGAACTTTAATTTATATTAATTGGCCAATTTTCAGAGAAATAGCTTTTTTTTTAATAGTATTTATTAATTTTTTGAATAAACCTCATATAATGTAAGACAAAAATGAAATATTTTGTAATATAAATGATTGTAAATCTGTACTTGAATATTCAAATGATTTCATATTAAATTACCTGCCTTAAAATTTAGAAAACAAACAGTAAAAACCATTAATTAAGATTTGAAATCTTAGGAACTGAAGATAAACATAAAAAAAACCATATAATTTTGATGATGTATTTAACAGATTGGCTATATGACAATAACTATACAGATTCTCTTTTAAAAATATACTGAAATATCATATTTTTCATTAATTTCTATAAAATATACTTAATTTATTTAACTTATTAATTTATTTAATTTATCTAATCTATATAATTTATATAATTTATAAAATATGTCAAGAAAATCGTTTCTATTAGATGGAATAACTTTAGGCAAGACTTAATATATTGATTCTTATAATCCATTAATGGATTAAAATTTAGTTGGCTATTTCAATAAAGATAGAAGGAGATTTTTAATTAAAAGTGGTTTATTAACTAGATAAGGTTAAAACATAATATTTTTAGGAGTTATAATCACAGAAAGGATACTAAATTAAAAATAAGTTGTAAAATTACCTAATATAAAAAAAACTAAAAGTTGTTTTAAAAAAAAAAGAACCCAATTATCTTTAGAAAAATAAGATAAAATTAATTATGTTTAAATGAATAAAAAAGCTGTCATATAAAATAAGACAGACAAAGCCATGAAAAGTTTTATGTATAATTTTTAGCATAATAGAAAAATTTATAAACAAAATCAACTTTTAATAAAAACACAGAATAATCATATTTAAATGAATAATAAGATATGAAGACATAGACCGTTTCAAAAAATGTATCAAAATAAACATCAAAACATGAATAATAATAATAATAATAAGAATAATAAGAATAATAATAATAATAAGAATAATAATAAGAATAAGAATAATAATAAGAATAATAATAAAATTAAGAATAAAATTAAGAATAAAATTAAGATTAAAATTAAGAATAAAATTAAGAATAAAATAAAGATTAATAATAATGATATATAATCAATAAGCTTTTAACATTTATTTCATTCTTTAAAGTAAAATAGATTTTTATTGCATTTATAAAGTTCTATAATCATGATGAACATCTATTTTATTTTTTTCATATTTCTCAGCAATTCTATATATTTCATGTTAATAAACCTCATCCTCAGTCACTATTTAAAAAAATAATTTACATATATTATTCATAACTGATTCTTTGACTGCTATTTGATATTCATCAATTGTGAAAATTTATTTCACTTCACTGTTTTCTATTTCTCTTATAATAAAAATTTATATACTATTCATCTGCTTCTTCTTCTTCGTTTTATATAGCTTAAATGTTTGAAATCATTTTATTCTTACTTTTATTTATTTATTATATACTCTTAATCCATAAAAAATTTTGTTATAAGTTTTTTAATTTCTTCTTTATCCATTATACTTGTTTATAATTCAGCATTTTAAAATTCTTCTTTTTTTTCAAAATCTTAAATAATAAAATGTGTAAATCCCTCATCATCGGGGTCTGGTTATTCCCATTTTTCGGTTTTAACTTATATTTATTATTCATGCATATCTCCTATAGTATTCATTTTTGATAATAATTGATCTTTAATCTTTTTATTTGAATAAATACTTAAGTCAAGACATCTTTTGCATCATCTAAGCATTAATCATGGTAAAATATTTTAATCTTAATTTTTTGTGATTATTTGGCTTGTAAAAAAATTTATTTGATTTTTAATTATAAATCTTATGCAATAATAAATGGTTTTATCTCAAATGATCTTACTTTCATGAAATTTTTATATTCACTCTCTAATATAATATATAAATACGAAATCCGTATTTTTTCATATATTCTTTAGAAAAAGCTTTATAAACTTGAGACTCATAGTCATATAATTTACAAATAACTGGAAATACTTTTGAATTTTCTAAAACTAGATCTAAATTTAATTATTCTGCCAATTATCTAATATATTAAATTATACAATGCATCTTTAATATTTTTTACTCCTAAAAATTTTTCATTATGGTCTATCAATTAAACTTATGGCTCTTAAATTTCAATGTTCAAAGGAGGTTTTTTTAATTTCAATATGGAAAGCACTTTTTATAATATGTCTATCTCCTCTGTTTGTTTGCAGAAATCAAATCTTTTTATTCCATATAATTTTTATAAAGATAATATTTTTCGAATCATTTTATTATTTTATAAAATTTATTAAATTATAATATAATATTTTATTATTATAAATTTTTTAAATTAAAATAAACAATTAAAAATTATAAAAATATTATTAATAATTATCTTTTAATCTATGAAATATAAATATAATTTATAATAAAATTATAACATTAAAAATGAATTGCAAAAGTTGTAATGAGAATTTTAATTTAAAAGATATGGTGCCTCTTGTTCTTAATTGTTGTTAAGCTGTAGTATGTTAATAATGTGTTAAAAATAGATTATCGTATGTGAATTAATGTCCTTTTTGTAAAATAAATTAATCTTTTGACATGTATAAAATGTAAGAATGCAAATCTGTAATAAAACTCATGATGAATTAAAATAGGTTACTATATTGTAAAGATCATAGACTAGAAATTAAATATCATAATAAAATAGAATAAAAATATTTATGTGTAAAATGTAATCATAAACTTTATTATTAAAATGCAGAAAAATTTGATTCTTCAGAATTTTTTAAAAATTTAAGAAAATTAAAAGATTCTTTAGATAGAGAAATGAAAAAAGATCAAATATACTAATTAGCCATAAAAAAATTGATATATCAAGACTATGTAGATACATATGATATAGAGGATTTTGAATCAGAATTACATAAAAATATTTAATATGATCAATGTGCAAATTTTATTGTTATAAAAAATAGAATAACTTATGGAATTGAAACATTATAATAGTTATCATAATAAAAAATATAGAATGATCAAATAAATAATTTAAAAATTGAAATTGAAAATCTTAAAGAAAAAAATACAATTATTAATTAAATTTATTCATAATCTAAATAATAGTGTGAATAATATAAAGTTTAATTAGATAAACTATAAATACAATAATAGACTGATTTAAATACGATTTCAAAAAATTCGATTAAAAAACATGAAAATTTAAAATCTGATAAAGCATAATTATAAAATGAAATAGATTTATTATAAAAATAAATATAAACATTAAAAGACAGTAATACTGATTTACAAAATTAATACAATGATTTTAAATAATAATAATAATTATTAAATGATAGTGACTTCAAATAAATAAATTCTAAGTTATTAGCCTCTGAGGAGAAATTTGCTAAATTACAATAAAATTATGATGATCTTTTATAGGAAAAAGAAAAAATTTTAAGTGAAAGAAATGATTTTGAAAAAAGTTCAAGTATTAATTTGAACTTTCATTAAAATCTTAAATTATAAAATTAAAGGAATTAACAATTAATAATAGATAAAGATTAGCAAATATAATAATTACACTTAGATATGAAATCTATGTCTTTATTTAAAAGTAAAAATATTTATATAAGATTCTTAATTGATAAGTCTTGTTAATTTTGGTCTAATTTAAAAATGGATGAAATCGCCTAATTTGAAATTAAATTTACTATATAAAGGATCGGAAAATAATTTTACAGCAGAATCTTTTCATAGACTCTGCGATAATTAAGGAAAGACTATTATTGTAATAAAATCAGATTAAAAATAAATATTTGGAGGATATTCTGATATAAGTTGGAATAAAAAGGAAGATTGGACATAAGGATAAGGAAAATCTTTTTTATTTAGTTTGACAAAAAATTCCAAACATAATTGTGTAAAAAAAGAATCTGAAATATATGGACATAGTAACTTTTTGGCAAATTTCGGAAATGGATTTGATATGTGCATCAATAACATGGCAAATGATGGTAAGAATTATAGTAGATTGGGTGCAAGTTATGAATTATTAAATGGTCTAAAGTATGGGAGTGATTAGGCTAATAGCTATTTAGGGGGATCAATTTTTTTTAAAGTTGAAGAAATTGAAGTTTTTTAAGTTACTTAATGATGAATGTATATTATAAAATATAAATTTAATATGAAATCATAATTTTAGAAAAAAATCTTATCAAAATTATTAGTTTAAGTTTCACATTTAAAATTTTTTAAAATATTATTTTATAATTTATAATTATAAATTTTTAAAATATATAATTATAAAAAATGTTTAATAATATATGATTAATTATTTGAATTTTATTATAAATTATATCATATCTTTTTTTGTTGGTAAAATGGAAACTATTATGAATTATATATTTATTATCTGATATAAAATAAATTTACTAATTTTAAAAAGGTTACTAAGGTTAGAATTAATTTTGATTTTGACTGGAGTACTAATATGGTAAGTTATTATTCTATCCTACTCCGCTATTTGGATATATCATTTAATTATTTTATGGTATTTCTTCATTTTAAATATCGAGCATTTAAAATATTTTTTATTTATCATTTTCATCAAAATTAGATATAAAATTAAGCAATTCTTATTCATTCATATTTTTAAGCTAATTTAAAATCTCATTTTCTCCTTAATCTTCTAAGATATTATTGTTATTTTCTTAGAAAATTTCCATAACTTCATCAATCTCATCTTCTTTGTTTTTATCTTTATCATTCTATAATAAACTATAATTACATCATCATTTGTAATGACACTAATAATATCATCATCTTTTTGCCCTATATCTAATTTTTTAAATGGATCTATTAATTAATGTTCTTTATCATATTTTTATATCATTTTTGGCTAATTTAGATCTTCTCCTGTAAATGGTCCACCTTTTAAATAAAATTTATATACTTTTTGTTGTTATTATAAATATCATAGATTAATGCTTCTAATTCAAATTTTGTGGCAAATGTAAGGGATATTACAATTTTAAATTTATTAAGTCTTTTATTTATGATATCTATTTATAATGCAATAAATGAATTGAACAATACTTTCCATACTTTAGACCCCCAACTTTATTTGTGTTTAAAAATTTATTTGCCATTTATTCAATATTTTCAAAATCTTATTCATTACAGGCCTTTATTTTATTTTATATATACCTAAACCCAACCAGAAATAAATACTTATCTATATTATTTAATGAATTCTAAAAAAGAGTGTAAATCCAATTTTCCTAATACTTTTATAAAATTGGATGTAATTTTTGGAAATTTATTTATTTTTTGAATATCTTCACAGGATAATAAATTTATAGAGTAAACATCATTAAATTGAATTTTACCATCAAATATTTATAATATTGACCCTTAAGGTATGTCTTTTTCTTTTTTTTTTATTTATCCGTTGCAAATACCTATAATATTTTATTATAAAACCAGATTCGGGATCGTATAAAAGATCTTATATATCATTGTTTTTATATTCAATTTTGATTTCTTCTGGTTCTTTGACATCATCAGAAAATTCAGCTTTTTCATTTTATGAACTCTTTAAAATTGTAGGTTGATCTTCGAAGCTTTTATCAAAAATGTTATATGTGTTTTTATTTTAAACCTATTTATCAGAAATTATTTATTGGAGTCTATCATTTTTAGGCTTAACTTTATATTATTATTATTGGTCATCATCCATAATGAATTAAGTTATTTCTTTTAAATTTTGATTAGATTTCGTTTATTCTATAAATGGCATATTCAAAGGATCATATGTTTATTATTTATCTATTTAAATTTATTTTTACTTTTTAAACGTTATTTTATTATTTATTTCTTTTATTCATTTTATTCATTCAAAGCTTTTTTTTATTAATTTTTTAATTCTAATTATTATAAATAACTTAATTCTTTATTGTATACTTTTTTCAAAGAATCCAAACTGAAATTTCTTTAAACTATAATCTAAAAAATTTATAGATTTTTACTTGACTAATATTTGGAAATTTTAATAAATTTTTAAAAAATTATTTGTAAATATTTAATTCATTCGTATATTTATATGAATTATTGTAATATTTTCCAAAAACATCATTTTCTACTATTTAAACATGAGATTTTATAGAACTAGGGAAATGCATATTTTTTCTCATAATTTCATACAATTCTATCTTAATATTTCTTCTAAGCTACTCGCTTACATTTTAGCTTGGCTATGGTATTATGTTATCCTGTTAGTTTTTAGCAATTTTTTTTATTATTGGAATTTCATCTTCATTTTTAAAGCCTTCTGGTTTCCTATAATATAAATAATTTTTACATTATTTTTTATACTGATTTTTTAACTTATATTTATTATTTTTATTTAAACAAATTTTCTAATAATTTTGGTTGAATTTATTTTTCTTCTTGTAAAAATTTAACAAGTCCTTAAGTGTCTGTTAAATTTCCTTAAAATTTACTATATGGCTGTTTTACACACGATTCCTTTAAATCAAAAATAATATTACATTTAAAATAAGGAAATATTTATTATAGTTAAGATTTGTCTTATATTCAATAATTTCTTCTGTAATATCATATTTTAAATTTTATATATTTTATTAAAATTCATCAATTTTCTAAGGTTATTTGATTTAATTTAATTATTCTAAAATTTTTTCAACTTTGATAATTTCATCTTCAAGAAATAAAATGAAATTTTTAATTCTTAATATATTCTAAGGTAGTATTAATAATTAATATCCTTCTTTAAGAAAAGAATTTAATTATTTATAGTGTAACTTTGGTTTATTTTTTAAAAGATTTACTTTTTACATCCATAAATTAAGTATGATTTCTTCATGTTTACTTCCTAAATTAATTTAAATTTGATCTAATTTCAAGCTTAATTTATAAATTTATTCAAAAGAAAGTTCATTATTCATCGCTAATACAACATCATCTAAAATTTATTATGCATTTTCATATATTTATTTTATTTTATGAGCGTCTGCGTTGTATATTTTGCACTAATCATAGCTTTCCATAATTGCTTATGACAATTTTTAATCCACTTATACACCAGGTTTTTAATTTTAAACATACTATTTACTTTTTTCAATTGTATTTTATAAATCTTAATAATTTTATAATTATAATTTAATTGCTTTTTCTTCTTAGAATAGGAAAGGAAGTTATTTAAAATTTAATTCTGCTTTTTTGAATTAAGAAATGATTTATTTAGGATTTGAGTTTATGATTTCTTAATAAAATTATAAAGCTCTTTTAGATTTTAAGCTTAAATTATCAATATATTGTTTATCAATGTCAATCATAAGTGAACTCATCATTTTCTATTAAAATGATATGAATTTTTAATATTATATTGGATTATTTTTTTACAATTCTTATTATTTAAGAGATTCTATCATTTATTTATATTCATTATATAAATATATTTATGATTTCAATGTGGAAAACCATTCTAAAGATTCATTTTATATATTTAACTATTCAGAGTACTTGCATAGACCTAACCATTTATCTATTGGCTCTTAATTTTTTATCAAAAGTTATGCGTGAAATTCAGCCTCAAATATCAATAATTTATTTTCTAATACTTCATCTCTTAATATAATCTAAAATATATATAATGTATACTTCTTGTATCATAGATGAAACTAAACTTTAAGTTTTTGCATTAATTTCGTCTTTTGGTTAATTTAAATCCTTATATTGATTTAAAAAATTATCGATTTTTTCAAAAAAATTACATGATTTATCATAATCATTTTTAATTTCTTATATTTATTAATTAAACATTTTAAATTTTGTTTTTATGTATTTTTCTTTTATATCTAT
>Ga0233399_1001008_pt1 | contig 10113 bp, 18 predicted proteins | sample 43DmetaG_FD_182698 | JGI IMG/M metagenome (GOLD analysis project Ga0233399, IMG submission 182698) | Seawater microbial communities from Monterey Bay, California, United States - 43D | ecosystem: Environmental > Aquatic > Marine > Coastal | place: USA: California | collected 2016-11-08 | reverse complement strand
ATGAACTTTGCCGTACCGCTCTGTATACTCATCACAGAGAGATAAACCTAAAGAGCATAGCCATAAGAAGTTAGCCCTTGTGTCTCCAGCCCATATACTACTGGGATGGTGATGATAACCACCTTTAACTGGAGTACCCTTCTTGGTAAGGGGTAGTAGGCTTGTTGGTGTTTTATGCCTGATTAAAGCGCAAGCAAGGCACTGAGATGTTTCTGTAACCATTTTAACTACATGCTTGTCAGAGTGCCACTTAGCTGCAGTTGATGGATTTTTATCTAATGCGAATATGTTCATGTAATATACTCTATATTGTTTTGTATGAAAGTCAAGGATTATTTTGTCTATCCCTTCTTAAAAGAAACAAACCTTGCCAACAATAAGAAAACAATACACTGATAAACAGAACATTTATTAGAGTTAAAGACCTCATGCAAAACATAATTCCAGCACAGCATAATTACACCAACTTCTATGACAAGAATTATCAACAGAGATATAAAGCTTGATAACGCTTCTTTTGTTTTATTTTCCATATGAAGTACATAATACCTCATATTCTCCTCATGTCAATCTTTTTATAAAAGGTCTGCAAAAAAAGGCTTATTAAAAATCTTTGCAAACCAACAAGAGAATCCAGAGCCCCAAAAATAAACACTAAAAGACCTGACGGAGGAAGCTAAAGAAATTAACTTAGCATCAAAAGCCGTATAATAAAAAGACTTTTCTTCTACATTTAATGAGTCAAGATTTATGTAGCTCGGGTTTTTTTGTGTGTGGCCACTTTTTAGATGCGGCACGTAAATAGAAAAGCCTTTTTGTTTAGATCTTCGCCTTATATATTCTTTAACTTGATTGTTGTCAGATAAAACTATCAAGGGCTGCTTATTAAAGGCCTGATAGGAAACAAGACACATTCGATAACAGTCCTCTTCATTGGGGAACCAATTTCTATCAAAATGATTAGTTGGCTTTTTGCTGGACCAAAAAGAAGAATCATCACCAAGTCTTAAATGAACCACATTAAATGAGAGGCCAGATAAATTTTGGTCCTTTAAATAATGATAAACTTCATTATTTATTTGCTCACTAAACTTGATTTTTGACAAGAACCAATTAATACAACTGACCGAAAGTTTGCTATTGTTTATAGATGGCAATATTTTTAAATTATCGTTTAACAAGCATTCGCTGAAATTGCAAAACACATAAATAACGTCTTCTTTTGTGTCGAGCAGATCAAGGACTTCCTTGTGCATCAATTCATAAAAACTATCAGAAGAAAGACTCATATTGGTCTCAGAAAGAGACGCAAAGCATTTTATGTTATCAGCAGAATAATTATAAGACGAATCTATATTTAAATATTTAAATATAGGATGGTGCCTAACATCAATATCGAATTCTATATCATTTTTTCTACAGAATTCGTACAAAAATACAGAGCCTCTAATAAAATCCCCTATCCCGCTTCTACTGTCTTCATAATAGCAATTTACTATTTTGCGCTTATCTGTAGCCATTTATTATAATAAAAAAAAATCATTAATCGTCAAGTTCTTTTTTTAAAATATAAAAAGCAATTATAGATATGCATAGCAAAAGGAAAAAACAAAAATATCGTACAGATGGTTCTTCTGTCATAATGTGGAAGGCTAAAACTATAGCCAAGAGGGTATGTATTATATACACATTTTTTACAATTAGATGAATCATTGTTGTTTTTTGAAAAAATACAGAATTACCAAAATATTATTGGTGTAAATACTATTATGCCTGTTAAAAAACTAAGCAGTATAGATCTTATGGGTAATACTATTAGTATAGTATATAAGGATTTAGAGGATGGAGACTGGGGTCGGTGCGATATAGATAAAAAGACAATCACATTACACAATAAATGCTTAAAAAACAAAAAAGACCATTGGGCGACTTTAGTACATGAGGTAACTCATATGGTTTTTGAGCTATCTGGAATAGCCTACATGGAAAACAACGACGAAGAAGCTTACGTTAGATGCGTAGAAAACCTCCTGATCCCGTGGGTTTTAGAGAACCAGGATCTTTCTTAATAAAGCTATATTTGAAAGCATCTATATCTTCTTCAAAAATATGAGATATGATTTTTTTTGACTCAGAGTTAAAATAATTAGAGTAGTGACTTCTCTTTTTTTTGCCTGAATAAGGGAGGTTGGGCGATACATTAACAATATTGTTTTCTTCAACCATTTTTTGAAATTCACATCTCAAGTCCTCAAATCTTAGTAAAAGTGCAGGTTTGTTTAGGTATCTGACCCAATCTTTCTGTTTAAAAGAAAACACAAAGTCTTTTTCTTCACTTTTCTCTTTGATTAATTGGCAAAAATCCAAAAAGCTTTTACCTTTTAGATTAAGAGTATTTAGAGGGTCTGATAATGACGATCTATACATAGATAGTGCTCTATCCCAAGGATCCCTGACAACACAGAAAGAAAAATAATCTGAAATGGAAATGCTCGGTACGTACTTTTCAAAATCTTGAGGAGTCAAACAAAAATATGGAAGCGAATCACAATATAAATTGCTTTTCATATTAAGTCTTATCTCTCTCTCATTTTCTTTTATCACGTTTGCACTTCCCAAATGATTATAAATACAAAAAGCGCCGTTATTAGGAATGGCATAAAAAGCCACCTTGCTTGTGAATTTGGAGAATTCTGGGAAAAACATCTTCATTTTGTTATTTTTTTCGCTTCATGAACTCCCTGTAAGAAATCTGCTCGTTTTCTTTTAAACCAGAAGAGTCGAAGCTTATTTCTTCGATGTCGAAACCGTCCCAAACAGCCCAAAACTGCCAAGATTTTCTACCGTAAATTCTCTCCATTCCTTCTTGGAATTTTTTAGGGTTTGAGACTCTTGATTTATCTCCTTTCCCTCCATGCCATTTATCACTCATTTTCCCTGACCTCTATATCGCTTGAAATAGTTTTTGCTTTGCTTGAGTTTGGACATTTTTGTTTTAGCATGAATGCCTTTACGCTTCTTAACTTTTCTGTCTTCTTTTATTTGTGTATTTTTTGCCATAATTTTTATAGGTTAGATTCTTTTACAAATAGACCATCTACCATTTTGCCTTTCCTACCTTTAATCTCATCATAAGCCACCCCAAGGCAGTGCTGCGAATCAACACCGCATAGTTCAGCCAATATAATAATAGTGACAAGCATGTCCCCAATACCATCAACAACCTCATCATTGTACTGCTCGAGAAGAGCTTGCTTATTGCCGACATCAATTAAAGACGGTTGCTTAGGATCGTGCAGGTCTTTTATCTTGACAAGAGCATCCATAGTCTCGTCAAGCTCTTCTTGTGTTTTTGTTAATTGCTTGATTGGATTGGAGGCATCTAAGATGCCTTTTTCCTGTGCCCAATCAATTACTCTTGCATTTAGTTCTTCGAATCTCATAATTATAATTTTACGTATTTAGGTGCAATCTCTTCGAGCTCCTCGCAGATACGCAATATTTCTTCGTATTGCATTTCTTTGGATTTAGATTTAAGGATTGAAACCTGTTTACAGAAATTAACATAGTCTTGATCTTGAGTCAAGGTTTCTTTTGTTTTATTATTGTAAATAAACTCGTCAAAAACTTCATAAACGCTAGAGTCTATGCATTTCTCGATAGGGTCATAACCATCTTTACCAATGACAAAGTAGAAAATGTCATTCTGGCTGACTTGAATATGGTTGATTTCTGGCGCTGTCATACTCTAATAATACATCAGTATTAGACTAAGTCAACAATTTTATACAACAATTTTAATAGAAGCCGATAGACACCCCTCTGTCTGACATTCTTTTTAATATGGCGCAAGTGCCAAGCTGTTTATCTATAGCTGTAGACGAATACTTACCGTCCGCAACGTATTTACCTTTGGTATAATGATTTGTCCCCGACCAAAGATATGGGGAGTTTATAGGTCTGTATTTAAGGTAACCTAAACCGTTGTATTTTTCTATGTTATACAAAGAGTCATTACACTCTGACCAATCAACTTTATTCTCCAGGTCCTTGAGCTTGTACAGAGCATCTTCTGCGCTTTCCTCAAACGTGTAAGTGCTTCCGTTAGCTGGTGGAGATTTGGGGCGACCCTTGGGAACCCACCTTGTTCTTCCTGTTAAAGGAGAACCTTCGTGTAGGTGCTTGCGGAAACTCCATGTGCTTTCCCTGCCATGTAAAACAAAAACAACGGCAGAAGGGACACCACCATTACGCATATTCTCTATGCCATCATACCTGCTTTTATTGTCTAGGTATAAGGAAATAGACTTATCTATCCTGAAAACCTGAGACGCTTTTATTTCAGCAGAATCCCAAAGCTTTTCGTGATGTGTTTTAGGAGAATGTCTGAAGGGTTCATTGGCAACATTAGAAGCATCTGGGTTATGCTTTAACCCAGACGCCAAAAGCGTTAAAACTGCCAATAATGAACCAAATTTAAACATTAATAATGATAACTAAACCAGCAGCAATTACACAGCCACCAGCAAAATAAACAAGAAACTCTGCTTTGGTAATCAATATTCTTTGCAGGGGAGTTAGTTCGTCCCAGTCTGTTTTGATCTTGTCTTCATCATCCGCATACCTGTCAGTGGTTTTGCGATTGTAAACGTTTCTGAGCAACAACCCAGAAGCTCCAGCTATAAGTGTGAAGATCGGTATCAAAAGCGCTCCACGCATCGTTACAGCTAAAGTACCAGACGTATAAGCCCAGATTAAGACTGCAATAACTAAAAGTAGAATCCAGTACCTTTTTATATAATTAATAATAGGTGATTTTGATGATGGTAATTTAATTTTTGGTAATTTCATTTTATTTAAGTGGTTTGATTTCCATTAAAGATAGTATATATATTTGCCCAGCAACCAAGGAAGTCACAAACACCCAGTGAACAAATGATAAAGACCCATTGTTTTTAGTCGGTGGCATAAAGGCTCTTAGGTGGCAATAGGCAGCGAAAGTAAAAAACAGTTGCCTGAAGATAATATTAACGTAAACGCCGAAATCATTATATTTTTTCCAGTTCTGGTGTTCGATATAGCTTAAAGTCCAAGGAATAAACCACCATGCTGACTCAATAATCTTTCCAACAAATGCGAAAAGAAGCCCGTAAAGAATCCAACACATTTGTTTGTTCTTCTTTTTAGGATTAAAACAGGCATGATGTGCAGGTCTATGAATTTCAAACAACACCAAAAAACAAAGAGCCAGCAAAGGAAATGTCCAAGCCAGCGATTGTAGTTGTGTTATTTTAGTAAAGGTGTCTGTCATTTTTATTTTAACTTATCTGCTATTTGATTTATAGATCTTTGAACGTCTTTAAGGTCCTGTCTTATGTCTCCGATGTCTTGTCTGAAGTGTATTTGGTTTTGTTGTATGTTACTTAGGTCTCTTTTTATTGGAGAGACCTCCTTCATAATCTGAAGCTCCAGTTGTTCCTCCCTACGATGAAGGTCTTCGGAAGTATTGTGTGCTAACTGTGATGCTTCAATTTTCTCGAAAAGTTCTACTGTTCCATGGTGATGAGCTTCTTCTTGATGTTTGGCTATATCATTTAAGAAAACAATAGATGTCCACAAAAACGCTACCACACTTCCAATACCAAGACAGATATAAACCCATCCCTGCATTGTTTTGGGTTTCTTAAACTGTACTGCGCCCTCCTGCTTTTGGAGCTGGATTATAGTTTTACTTATAATCTCTTCGACTTCACTAGTAGACATGTTAATCTGATTTTAATATGTTTATTGAAGCTACTAGTGATACTGCACCAGAAATTATATGTTCTGCGGCTTGGGGTGCTATCTGTACGCCCAAAAGAGCTGCTATAGATATAATACCACGCCAAGTGCTTTCCTGCTGGATTTTTAACAGAAAGTTTTGTTTAAAAGGCAGCTTAGTTTCTTTCGTTTCCATTTTATTAGAATATCCTGGGACCAAAAAGTTTAAATCCTATGCCTAAAGCCAACAAACCACCGACACCAAAACAAATGTTTCTATACTTTCTTAAAGAATCAACCTTCTTCTCCAACGAGGCTATTGCCACTTCACTTTCTGCTTGGACTTTAAGAACTTCTTCCTGAGCTTTTGCGACTTCATCTTGAAACTCAACCGCTTGTTTTCTTAAGGACTCGTTAGCTTTTCTAAGCTCTTTAGTTTCGTTTTCTTTGATGTTTAGAGCTATCTCCACATCGATAAGACTTGATTCAAGTGCGCGTAGATCATTTGTTTGGTTTCTGTTCCATTTCCTCAACAAGTCAAGCTCATCACTAATTACCTGAAGTTTGGCTTCAAGCTCTTTGGCTTCTTGTTTCTGAGCAAGAAATAAAGCGTTTGTGGTTCTGATTTGCAGTTTTAGTATCTGCTCCCCACCCAGATTAGCTCCTTTAGATATACTTTTGAGCTGTTCGGTTGATTTTTTCACCTTTGGAACAACACTTTGTTTGGCTGAGATCTTCCCTATTTCTTGTTTTTTTGTATGATTCGCACAAGAACAACTCAAAAAAAGAAAAGCAGAAAAGATTGATATGATTGATATAATGTTTTTCATAATAGAACCTTCCGTTGTGAAATATTTACACTAAAATCTACTTTTAGTTGAATAATATCTTTAAAAACAATAAAAGTGTATATAATATAACCATGATAAACAAAAGGAAATTCATATCTACAACGATTGCCGCAATAACCTACATGGCAACTAACCTTAGAGCTGGTAGATTCAGAGATGTCAATAGAGAGCGTGTTACAGGGATACCTGAATCATGGGTAAACTTGAAGGGTGAAGACGTAAATAAATACGCAGAGTTCATTCTGGACATGAATCTAAAAAACATCACCCCAAGAATGGTTATCGAACCTCATTTTAAATCAAGAAGGGGTGTTGTTAACGATTTACCACCAAAGAAAACTTGGAAAAACATTAAAGAAACATTAAGGATTATTGACGATATGTGTTCTGATACTGGTTTAAAAGTAGATAAAATAATATCAGCATACAGATCCCCCGAATATAATAGAGCTGTAAGAGGCAGTAGATGTTCTTATCACATGCAAAATAATGCAGTAGACGTTATATTTAAGAATACATCGGCTTGGAAAGCACGAAAAATAATGCGTGATTACAGAGACAGAAAGAAGAAATTCAAAGGCGGTATAGGGTGCTATAGATCATTTACCCATATTGATACCAGAGGAAAGAATGCCGATTGGTGAATTTACGGCAATAAAGCCTCTAAAGCTACGACTCTGGCTTGCAGGGATTCTAAGGCTTCAGTAAGATTTAAACCTGAAACAGTAGAATCATTTCTGACATCTGTAGATGGCTGTTTAGGGTAAGACGCTAAAACTTGTAAAGACCCGTTATTTTGTTGTCTTTTCAAGCATACAGCTATTGGTTGAGAGTAACCACTTGTAGGCTCAACTCCTGTAAGCTGCCCAAGACCATCAACATAGAGTATCTCTCCTTCGTTAAAATTCTGCGTGTCTGTATGATCTAAAACACCAGCTGTGATTATATTACCAAAAGATCCTTGAGATATATCCTCTTCAGCTAAACCTATCGAAACGTCTGTCAGTTGGTTAGATAGGCTGACATTAATAGCATTTTCTCCTACGTTGAAGCTGTCATATTTAACTGGCTGACCCTTAAGTAAGTCTTCGTCTGCTTTAATTCTAATATGTAACTGGTCAGCATGTATTACATTAGTGTAATCTGTTAGCGTTTTATTGGTGAACGAAATAGCGCCGTCAGCAAGGTCAGTGATATCTGAAGCTATATGTTGATGACCGCTTAAAGAAAATGTTTCTAGTTTATCGTAAAGAGCGTCTCTTGTTGCGGCTTGAGTAATATCCCCACTCCAAGATAAACCATAAGGCGTATTGTCTACAACTGCATCTGCACCAGATGGACCCGTTAAACCTATACTCCCGCTAGGTCCGACAGGACCTTGGATTCCGCTAGGACCCGTTAAACCTATACTTCCGCTAGGACCGACAGGACCTTGGATTCCGCTAGGTCCGATAGGGCCTGTTTCCCCAATGGGTCCAGGAGTTAGGGATATAGTATCTATTGCTGCCTGAGTGGCAGTGCTGATCGGTTTGTTTAAATCAGAAGTGTTGTTAATATTCTCGAGACCAACATCATATTTGCTAAGGTTAACATCTCCGACTCTGCCAGCTACAGAGGTAACAGCACTTTCAACAACCTTATTGGAGACCTTCGCTGTCTTGATCGGGCTGTTTAAATTAGTTATTTTTACTGTAATTGGTTCAGCCATTAGTCTGTTATGTGTCTACTTGTTTTAAGATACATGGTTTCAGTATAATATACATTGCCGCCAGGCTCTGTGAATTTCAAGTCATACTGTAAATTATAATGTTCTGGCAGCACCAATGTTTCGGCTGGTGTAGCAGAAATACCTACAACACCATCAACAAAAGACCCACTATCGACAGTGAAAGACAAAAGTCCGCTAGCACCTGGAGACTCCTTTAAGTCGCTACTAACACTCCAACCGCTTAGGTTTACGGCTACATCAGACTCATCCAAACAAGTAATTGTTTGCTCAAAAGTGGAGCCTCTTTTGATTTCTGTTACAGTTTTTTCCAAATCACAAGACATCTTATATGTTAATACACAAAATAGGAAGAAGGTGTATGCTATTTTTAAAAGTCGTAACCTTTATAACCAATCACCCATTTTTCTTTGTTAGCGACCATATCTATAAGTTCTTGGGTGTAGTAAGAAGAATATGGTTTACTGTAAACACTTTTGTTGGAGTGTTTTAATTTAGGGGGTTCGCTTTGGGTATGCTGGCTTTCCCCTCAATTTTGTAATTTGTTGATTTTAAATTTCACTTATTGAATTTTCATGTGTAAATGGCTGGTTTTTTCGTTTTGAAAAATTTTTCGCCTTGAGAAATTTTACAATTTATTAATCCAATCAAACGTCTGATTAAGCTGTTCTGAAAATTCCCTGCCCAATACATCATGCCAATCTTTTTCCAAAGGCTTTACAACAGAGCGGACATTATGTTCTCCGTAGGGCCATCCTAGCTCATGCTCTTCTGTATACTGCTCTACGTTCATAGGGTTGACTTCAAACCTATCCATCTCAAGGTAGTCCCAGACTTTATTCATTGTTTCAATAGGATTGCTAGTCAGGTCTTCTGCGTGAACAAAGTGAAGCTTGTCTTTGTGGCGTTTAATTGCGTCATGGAGTCTTTCGACAGCAATACCAAGTGGTGGCATTTGCAACCATCCCTGTGATCTTTTTTCAATGGTTGTCCAATTCTGCGGGTTTTGCTTCTCTACTCCGACGAACCTTGATGGGTGTTTGATCCTCATCTTCTCAAAACTAGATAGAATGCCGCGAATGTCCCTTACTGGCACTAATACTTTTGCTTCTGGAAATACTTGAAACAATTGATCAAGATGCCCAATCCATGATCTGCACTTATCTACAACAACTGGTCTATCAGTGTCGCCATCAAACGCGCTTTTAATACCACCTCTAAGGAAATTGTGGTATTGTCTCTCACCATCTAGTGGGTTTTTAAATGTTTTAAATTCCTCTGTTTCAAAGAAGTCTCTAGCAATGTAACCAATCTCATGAATGCCAGATGTGGCAGTGGCATGGACCTCAGGGTTTTGGGCTAGTAAGTTTTGTAAAAGAGTAGAGCAAGCTCTAGGAAGACCAGATGTAAAATGAACTGTTTTCATATATTAGTATTATAGATACTAATTAAGAAAAGTCAATACTTAATTTGGAATTGGGTTAGGGTAATTATTCCAAGGCAACACTGTCATACCAGAACCTTGTTGAAATGTAGATGTGTATGTACCTACTGCGTCTGGACCTACGTATATAGTGGTAAGTGAGGATGTACCAGTTAAACCGCCAATACCTATCCATGACGCTACATCTGCATTCGTATATAGAGTATTTACACCAATACAATAACCAAAAGCTTGATCGCTAATATTTGTAACATTATTTCCAATAGTTATAGAGCCTGTTAAGTTAGTGCAACCTTGAAAAGCAGCATACCCAATACTTATCACACTATCTG
>Ga0233399_1001007_pt1 | contig 10116 bp, 3 predicted proteins | sample 43DmetaG_FD_182698 | JGI IMG/M metagenome (GOLD analysis project Ga0233399, IMG submission 182698) | Seawater microbial communities from Monterey Bay, California, United States - 43D | ecosystem: Environmental > Aquatic > Marine > Coastal | place: USA: California | collected 2016-11-08 | reverse complement strand
TTTTTATAATTTTTGAAAAATTTCTGTATGTGTGTAAAAATTCCAAGGTTTATTGGCTATAATCTTTATGTCAATTCTACACCAAAATCTATTTCTGATTATTTATTTCATAGAAAATAGTAAAAATTATAATCCTATATTTGATTAACAATTATAGAGAGGGTAATCAATGGAACCTCTACATATAAAAAGAAAATATCTTAATAAAAATTTTAAAAATCATTTCAATTAATGTTAATTAAAACATTATAAAATGCGAGTTTTTTAGATTCATCAACAATTTAACAAAGTCTTTCAGAATTTAAAGAAGGTTATTCATTTTATTTTATTTTTGTTAAAATTTGCTTTTATTTAATTTTGATTTATTAATCTTAATTTTTTTGAGAAATAATAGACTTTATTGGTTTATTTACTGATAAAATTCTGAAATCTTATGAATTTTTTTGTTTTATATCATTTAATTTTAGATTGCTTTATCTATTCATTTTTTTGTAAATTTTATTAAACATTGACGTTCTATCTATACTTTACATAGATATTTTCTTTTCTACTTTTTTTATCGATTCATTAAATATTGCTTTACAATTCTCAATTATATCTACTTTATTTATTTTAAATAGCTTACTATCGCTTTAATTTTTGCTTTTTATAGCCTTTACCTCAATTTTTTTTGGACTATTAATTATTGAATTGATTTTAGAATTCGTATTAGTTTTTATAAAATAGTTTTTGTTTGTTTGTTTTTTTTAATCTGTAAAAAAATTTGAATTATAAGATTTGTTTTTTTTATCAATTTTTTTATTTTCAAAATCATTAACTTATATTAATAATTATGATTAATTTAATTTTTTTTTATTTTTCTTATGTATGTAGTTTTTATATTATTAATTAAAAAGTATAATTTTCTATTTAATGTAATGATTTTTCTCCATAATTTTTTAAAAATCGTTTTCAAAGGCATTAATAAATAATGCATGATATCCTTAATAATGATTTAAATTTGTAATTTAATATAAATGAGGTGATTTTTATAATTTATACATCATGCTAATATATTTAAATACTTTATTATAATTTTAATTTATGTAAAGCTCTAATGTATATATTTATTTTGATAAATATAAGTTTTCGTCTATATTTTTTGACTAATATTATATGAGTGTTCGAATTAAAAACTTAAAGAACTCTATTTATTTTTACATTATAATGCTATAATTTGTTGTCTTTTTTTAGAAACTATTTTTTTCCATATATTATAATAAAAATGGCAAATCTAGTCTATCTTATAAATAAATTTCAAAATTATAGCTTATTTACTGAAAATCCTTAACTAAATAGGATTCAAATTTAAAACAAGTTTCATTTTCATATTATTCTATTTTTACTTCTTTATTTTATATATTCTCTAATATTTTGTTGATATATATATTTTATTTAATACTAATTTTTTCTTATTTATAAAATTTATTTATTTCCATTAGCTATACTAATATTTACTCTCTAAATCGAAAATTATTTCTTAAAATACTATGATTCATTTTAAAGTAAAAAATTCTAATTATAATTTTTAAAACAATTGTTATATATAATTAATTTTATAATAATTATATAAATCTAAAAATTATAACAAAAATTTGAAAAAATTAAAAAATCATTGTTTTAAATCCAAAAAATTAAATTTTTTGTTATCTAAATTTTAAGGCTATAAAAATAGCATTTTAAAGCATTTTAATGTATCTTTATTTTCTATCCCTAATAGATTAATTAAAGATTCATCTTCTTCTTTAATTGATTCGAACGGATCTATTTATTATTTTAAGTATTCCAAAGTTTAATTGAATTTTTATTTCCCTAATCTTTTTTAAAGAAAGTCTTAGAATAACATTTGTCTTTATGGAGATGTAGGATTTTTTGAATCAAATATTGAAACCCCAAATTAAAATGATTTTGGCCGATTTTCTGAACATTCATCTTATATTACTTTTTATATTCCTTATTTATCTGACTCTAATCCTTTTTTCTAAAAATATAATAATTTATACTTAATTATTTAAATTTTAAGTAACAATTGATATTTAAACTTTTTTTTTAAATTTTTAATCTGACTCTTTAGTAGTTGGTGTTTTTAATATATGCATTTCATTTTCAAATAATAACTTGTTAGGCACTATTTTATAGTTTTATAATAGAATTTTTTAAACTTTATATATGTTGAATCTATTTTCTTAATTTTTTTCTAATAAACCAAATATAATTTCATTTAATGTTTATGAATATATACTTGGTAAAGGTTTTGGTTTATTATTCATTATATTATATATAATTGCCTATTATTTATTTATTATACATTTAAAGAATCCCCTTAAAAAGGTTTTTCTAAAGAAGTCATTTCATATAAAACACAACCTAACATCCAAACATCAGATTTATGGCTATAATATTAATTTTGACAAATTTCAGGGGATAAATAATACGGTGTTCCTTGTATTATTAAAATTTACCTAACGATGTTTTTGCAAGGTCATTTGTACCATTTAATTACTTTGAAATGCCAAAATCTCCTATTTTTATAAAAGTTTTTTCAAACTTTTTAGTAAGAAATATATTTTAAGCTTTTAAATCTCTGTGTAATATTTTTTTATCTTGCAAATAACACATTCCATTAGTAATTTAAATTAAAAAATCTAAAATTATTTTTTCATCTATAAAAGACTTATCTTTTATGTGTCTATTTATGTATTATTATAAATCTCCTATATTTATCTTTTTTAAATACCTTATTTTGCATAATCAGTAACGATATAAAATTTATTTTTTACAGTAAATGATTCATAATATTTAATTATGTTAGGATGATTTAATGATTCAAGAATTTTAATCTCATTCTCTGGTGTATATGAATTGTCTTAAAGTAAATGTGTTTTTTTAATTGCTAATAATTTTTTATCGGCAATCCTTTCAACCAAATTAACTGTTCCAAAAGTGCCTTTGCCTATGGTTTGAATCTTATTATATTGCTCCATTTGAAATAATTTAATTATAAAATATCTTAATAATTCAAAATATAACTAATGAATCGTTTAAAACTTGAAATAGTGCATGGATTTGGTTCAAATTGTCAATAAGGATTGTAAGATTCAGTCAATTTGATTAACTTTTCTGATGAATAATAACGTATATTATATCCTATAGGAAAATACTTTGCTTTAAAAAATGTTGAATCTACCGAGACTAATTTTATACAATTACCAGAAAATTGCTTAGAACTTTTTTGTATACTTTTTTGTTATTAGGTATCGCCGTTAGTCCGGATAAAACACATTTAGCTTTATCTCATAGTATTTCTACCGAATCTTGTCCTATTATTTCTGTTTATAAAATATAAAATGCTTTTTAATTAAAAGAAAAATAAAAAACTTTTAGGTATGAAAAACTTATATTATAGATACAATGATAATTAAACTGAAAAAATAAATATTATGACATTTTCAAATAATGCAAGGTTTTTAGCATGCATGACAAATTAATAACAAATTTTATATATTGATTTAAATCGTATGAAAGTCGTTGGAAGCTCTTTTATAAAAAATCAAGTATCAAGAATATAAATAAATCCTGAAGAAACGCATCTAATATCTTTGAGTGGACCAAATTGTTTTAAAATTCTTAGAGTATAAGAGAAAACTGTTAAAGTTATGTCTGAAATTAAACATTTAAACTAAAATCAAAATTTTACTGATCATAAATGGGCGGCAAAATAGAAGTTACTTTTATGTAATGATCAAGGTTAATTGTTCATTATTGTTAATTATGAATTGGTTTAAAGTATATTATTTTAAAAATTAAGTAATACAGAATGGATTTAATGCCTAAAATGTAGGAATTTAATGCATAGAAACGTTTTCAAGAGGATTTTTGTTAGGATCAAAAAATGGTTGTTTTGCATTATGGATTAAAAATGAAGAAAATGACTGTGGTGAGGCCTAAAATTCATATAGACTATAAAGATAATTTAATAGTTTGACTAAAAATTAAATTGTTAGCATAAGTATATCTAAAATTGAAAATTTGGTATATAAAGACTTATTTTTAAAGGTAGCAGTAGCTTATAATAATAATGACATATGTACATTTGATTTAGACAATCTTTTACCGTCAATATAAAATGATTCTAAAAATCATGTTATAAATGAAGTGGAATTTAATTTTATATACAATGGATTTCATTCTGGCCCTATATCATCTATGGATATATGCTTATAAAGACCTATTATAGTTACTGCTTGCAAAAAAGATTCCAGTATAAGGGTATGGAATTATAATCAAATGAGATGTGATTTGGCTAAAAAAATATAGGTATATTATATTATTTATGATTTATTTATTAAAAAGATAAAAGATAATTAATATCCATTGAAATGTATTAGCATACATCCTAATGGTTATTTAATTGCTGTGGGTTTTGTTGATAAAGTTAGAATTTTTTATTTGATGCAAAATGAATTAAGAATTTATAGAGAAATACAATTAGAAAATTGTTGTTAAATAAGTTATTCAAATGGAGGCAATTTTTTAGCTTGTGCATGGCCCAAATAAAAAGATAATAAATATGATATAACTATATATTAATCTCATACTTTGGAAAGATTAGGAATTTTAAAAGGGCACACTCAAGATATATGTGAATTGTGTTTTAATAAAAATGATTAGTAAAAATTATAAAATTTAAATATATTAATAGATTTTTGTATTCATGTGGTTCTCAAGGATAAATATACGAATGGAGTACTTTAAATTGGGCAAAACGTGAATTTTAAACATCATATTAATTTACAAGTATAACTAAAACAAAGTAAAAATGTCTTTTAGCCTGTGGTATAAATAATGATGATGCTATTATAAATGAAATAAAGATAATTGATAATGAAAATGATTAAAAAAGGTTATATAATAAAATTATAAGGCTGATAAAAACAGAAAATTTAGTAAAAACTTTAACTTATTTTGAGACATTAGCTAATACATAATTAATAGTTTGTGGAACCTAAGATGGTCAAATATAGATATATAGTGATAAATTATAAAGTATAATAGAAAAGATACCAGCTCATTGTATTATTAAAAATATTCATAGAAGGATCAGTAACTCACGTTAAGGTCTCACCTGATGGTCGATTTATAATATCAAGTGGAGAAGATGGGAGTGTTTTTGTTTTATCCTTAAAAGAGATGGATCAAGATGATTAACCAGTTATGGTTGTTGAAGATGATGAAAATTTCAACTATAGAGAATTTATAGTTGATGAAAGTTTAGGTATATTTTTATTTTTATAAAAGGTGATATGTTACTGGTGAGTAGAGGATAGATTGATTTGTAATAATTAGATGTAAGAATGAAAAAACTAGAAATAAGAAATATAGAGGAAAAATTAATTGTTACAAGAAATAATTGTCACAGACAAATTGATTAATTATAATTAGAAGCAAAAAACTATGTCAATAAAGAGGTTTAAAGCTGGTCAAAATAATATGAAGATGCATGGGAAGAAAAAACTAGGCTAGAAAATGAAATTAAGGAAGTTTTGAAAAGAGTATTTTTTTATATATAATAAAGGTTGAAAATAAATAAATTTAAGCTGTCGATGAGCTTGAGAATTTATAAGAGCATAGAATATATTAAGAAAAATAAAGAACTGCTAAAATAGAGGCGGATATATTAGAATAAAAAATTGTCTATAAAGATAAGATTTCATAATTAATATAAAAAAATAGTTAGTCTGTAAATTTCATTTATAATCAATTCTATTCACAGATGAAATAAGTGAATAGATTGATAGAATCGACAAAATTAAATTCATTTAAAATAAGAGATGATTTTGAAATAAGACTTTGTGAGTAAGAAAATGATTTAGAGACTGAAATAAGATAAAATACAGAAAGGTTTAATATAAAAATTAAAGACTTACTGATGCTTTAAAGCAATAAAATATAAAATTTGAAGAATATTAAAAATCAAATGAATCTTTAAAAGAAGAAAATACTGCTTGCAAAACAGCTAAAGAAAACTCAGATTTTAAGTATTTGATAATTAAATAAAAGTCAATAAGTATAATAAGAAGATTATAAAAAAACAAATGAATTATTTTAAATAGCAAATCGTAAAATAGAATAACTATTATCTGATCTTAATGAAAGAGACAATACTATAAGATTAAAAGATAAAAAACTATTTGATTTTAAAAATAAAGTTATAGAATTAGAAAAAAATAAACACGTAATGGCTTTTAGAAGTTCAGAAATGAGAACGAGCTTAGAGCCTAAGGAAGCTTAAATTGAACAACTTAAAATAGAACTTTTTAAATTAGAGGGAGAATTTGAGTAAATGCTTAAAGCAAGTAAAAATAGATATTTTAAGGCACTATATAAAATTAGAAACTAATAAAATAAAATGTATAAGTTGGCGTATTAGAGAAAAACATCTAGATTTAATCTGAATTGACAAAATAAAAATAGAATTATTACTAAAAAATCATTATGGATATACATGATACTGTGAAAGGAAAAAATGTTAAAGAATGGCCTAATGCTATGACTTAATTTTATAAAGTTTATGTTCAATAATTAGAAATCAAATAATAAGAAAAAGATCCTGAAAGTTTTTATATTTTTATATAAAGGCTATGAAGAGCATAAAAGATAAATGAATCATCTTGAACACTCGATAGAAGCTTTGTATGATTCAAGTTTAAAAAAATTAAAAAGAAGAGAAGAAGACATTCATCTTAAAACGATGGTAAAAATTCATATAATTTTAACATTGATTTATAGGAAAATGCGGTGTTATTATCAGATTTAAACGAATTAAGAATATAAAATAAATTTTTATAAACAAAATTAATACAATTAAAAAATAAAATGGAATCTTAAAAATAAGACATATTTTTATTAAAAGATTAACATTAATAAGAAAAGATTTAAAATACATAAAACTAGTAGACACTTTAAGTTTAAACTTTTACAAATGATTCTATATAATAATTAAATAGATCATAAAATTTATAAGGATCTCAAACTATAGGTAGTAGACACATGATTTCATTTGATAAAAACAAATTTAATGATTTATTAGTAATTTTATATTAAATTTTAGAACGAAATCGAAAAGGCAAAAGATAAAATATATTATCTTGAAAGATTTCTCAAAAAATCATAATTAGCAATATAAATGCACTAACATGAAAAAAGTTGCACAGTATAAATTAATCAAGATAAATGACTTTTATATTTAAAAAATTATGTAAATGTTTTATTAAATCTAAAAAATTTAAGTATTTTTTCAAAATTTTGTATTTTCAAAAATGCTTATTATAAAGTATAGAAAATTATTTTACATTTTTATAATCATTTTCTATAACAAACTTTTTTAACTGTATTTATTATATTTTCTACAGTAGGAAAAGCCATTTTTTCAATATTGTGTGAATATGGGGTAGGAACATCAAAACCAGTAATTCTTTCTAAAGGTGCATCTAAGTAATCAAAAGCACTAGATTCCATGATCAAGGCAGAAATTTCAGCCCCAACACCATGTTAAGGAAAACCTTCTTCAACGGTGACAATTCTGTTAGTTTTTTTTACAGATTCTACAATTATTTCACGATCTAAAGGTCTAATAGAACGTAAATTTATAACTTCACATTCAATACCTTCTTTTTATAAAATATCTGCAGCCAATAATGAAAATTTGACCATCTTTATAAAAAAAAACTATACCTTAGCATAAGCAACTAAGGTTATATGAGTGCCTTTTCTTTCAATATTCCCTTTTCCAATAGGTAATAAATAATCATCATTTAATTCTTCTTCAGTCATTTCAAAAGATTCCCCATACATCATTTCATTTTCTAAAAATACCACTGGATTTGGGTTTCTAATTGCTGACTTTAATAAACCTCTTGCATCTTTTGCGTTATAAGGAGTCAAAGTTATCAAACCTGGAATAGATCCATACCAAGCAGCAAAACATTATGAATGCTAGGCTGCTACAGCAGCACTTGCTCCATTTGGACCTCTAAACACTATTGGACAATCTAAATCACCTCCTGACATATATCTAAGTATTAAAAATGGTTTTGAATAATTTACCTAGATTTTGCTGCTGAATTAACGATGTGATCAATTCCTTACATAGCGAAATTAAATGTCATAAATTCTACAATTGGTCTTAAGCCATGCATGGCCATACCTACACCTATACCCGTAAATCCTGCCTCTGTTATAGGGGTATCTACTATTCTTCTTTCACCGTGTCTATTATTTAATTTTTAATACTTTTTCAATAGACCTTTTGAAATCTTATAAGCACCTTCATAATTTGCTACTTCTTCTCCCATTAATATAACTCTTGGATCTTTTTAAATTTCTGAATCCATAGCTGAATTTAATGCCTCTCTAACTGTCATCTTTTACTTTATATAATACTTTGGTAGTTCCAAAATTTCTGAGTATTTTTTATATCATTAACTTATAAAATTAAATTGTATAAAATTTATAATATGATAAATTTAACAAAATTAAAAAAACATAATCTATAATTGAATTTTAAATAATAAAAAATCAAGATATTTAATAAAATTGGCACTAAATTTATTATTCTTTTAAGTACATAGAGATATTAACATTTAATCCTCTAGTATGGTCTTTATTTTTTTTAACTGCAATAGATCCTTCCAATATATCGCCTTTTTCTAATTCTACGTCTCTATCTTAAAATAATTTCAACAAAAACCTAAATAGAAAACTACATTTTTCCAATGAGTATATTATGAAAATGGACTAGTACTTAATAGTACGTCTTTTTTTCCGTGAGTAAACCAACAATCAAACCAAGAAACTAAAGCATGACATGTTTCATTTTTATTGATTTTGATTCTAAAATTTTTATAAAATTACTTATATTTTGAAACAAAATCTAATTATTCTTTTGTTACAGTTTCTAAATCTATGTCCATAATACAGCATTTATCTGAAATCACATTATCACATTCTATATAATCGACTAAAGGCTTTAAAAATAGATAAATATGGTAAAATTAGTTTTAAAATCCAAAATTTCTTTAAATTTGACAAAAAATATTATTTTTAATATTAAAATTATAGTTAGAAAACGAAATATTTATGCTTATATGACAAAAAATTTCATTTTATACTAACTATAGTTATTTTGATATAAAATATGCTAATATTTTTATATCAAAAAATTTTGGATATTTTAACCAAATTTAAGTTACTTCCATAATAGCCATTTTCTTTATATTTTTCATGTCAAAGCCCCAAACATCATCCCAGTAGTGTATTTTTTGTTTTTTATATTCTGAGTCTTCTAAAGCAGATATAAATATCTATGCTTTATCAGGAAAAAGCTTAATAATAAATTTAATTTTTAATTACAAGTTTAAAATATAAAAATTTATTTAATTACATAGCCATCTTTAACGAGCCATTTATTTTTTGCATAAAGTATAGAATCAAACATAGATTCATATAAAAGGAAATAACCCATCCATTCACTTACTATTATATCGACTTTTTCTACTGGAAGCTATATCTCTTCAACTTTACCCTTAATAATTGTAATCTTATTTTAAAAACCATTAATTTCAATTATTTCACGAGCCTAATCTGCGATTGATGCACATTCTATGGCATAAACTTATTTTGTGCCTGCCTATGCACAAAACATAGATAGAATTCCAGTACCGCATCCTAAGTCCAAAACAATTTTATTTTCAAATAAATGTCTATTTTTTAGGATTGCATCCCTATAAGCTAATGTTCTTACCTTTTATATAATTTTGGTTTTACTTTATCTTTTAACATTTCTTCATGAATTCCAAAATGAGAATAACTATCAAAATAATAATCTGATTATTTCTAATAGTCTTAAGGTATTTAATTAAAACATGTGTTTAAGTCGAAATCTTATATTTTTACTTTTTTCATATTAAATATTTATTAAAATAAATTCCAAATATTATAATATATTTATTAATTTTATTAATTTTATATGTAAAATATAAAATAATGTAAATTCTTTACAAATTTTTAAAATCATAT
>Ga0233399_1001005_pt1 | contig 10123 bp, 9 predicted proteins | sample 43DmetaG_FD_182698 | JGI IMG/M metagenome (GOLD analysis project Ga0233399, IMG submission 182698) | Seawater microbial communities from Monterey Bay, California, United States - 43D | ecosystem: Environmental > Aquatic > Marine > Coastal | place: USA: California | collected 2016-11-08 | reverse complement strand
ATATTAATAAGTTATAATTTCATGAAAAAGTTTCGTTTATATTTTATAATTTTTAAATCAATACCTTGAATTATATTTACAATTTTAATGTTTTAATAACTATAAAATAAAAAGAAAGATATAAAATTACCTTTTTTACAATATAATAGACATTTAATATTAAAAAAAACTTAATAAATAAATGATAAATTATATTAAACTTCATAATTCCATACTTAAAGAAAATAATACAAAAATAATTAATAGAATAAAGATTAATATAAAATATAAGATGATTAAAAATCATAAAGAATAATTCATTAAAGTTTAATTTAATTTAATAATAAAAATTCATATATAACTTCAAGAAATTCATTTAGTACTGTATATAAAAAAAATTCTAATTTATTAGAATAATCTAGAAATAATTTTTATTAATGTACTTAAGATGAAACTTCAAATGAAAATAATAGATTAAAAAATAGATATATATAAATTTCATTATAAGATTAATAAGAAAAATAATATAAATAAAGAAAATTGTCTTAAGCTATAGTATAAAAGTAAATTAAATAGAAAAAAAATAAACTAATACAACATTTGTTTCCTGATTAATTTGTTATATAGAAAAGATAAAATATCAAATCAAATTTAAGTAAAAGAGAATCTTTTAAATTTCAAAGATAAATTAAAAACTAAGATGTTATGTTATAAAATTTTGATTATAATTGAATATTGTTAATATCATATTTAATAACTACTCTTTTATTGTAATTATCCATTTTACTTAAACATAAGTTTACATTTTATTGCATCAATATCTTAGTTTTAAGATTATTATGATAGTTATTCAGAATTTTCTTAAATTATCTTACTATTAAATGAATTTTTTGCCTTTAAAAATAAATAAGAACTTTTTTTAGTTTATAATTTTAAGCTGCTTATTTGAATTTAAGCTTTTTAATTCTATTTTCGTAATTATCTATATTTTATTAGAATTCTTAATTAACATAACTACATTGTGCATCTCTCTAAGTTTCAATAAATCTGTGTTCAAAATTTTAAGGAGATAAAAATATGCTTTTTTCTTTCTAAGCAGTGTTTTATTTACTAGTTTTAGGCTAATATTCATTAGTTATTTAAGATTATAAGTCAATATTTAGTTTTTTTTTATCAAATGAAAAATTTTTTTAATATCCATTTTTATCAGATTCAATTTATTTCAAGAGATATTAATTTTCATTTATAAACTTTTAATTAGACGTTGTTAATAAATTTATGCTTTCTTTTTATATATTAATCAATTCTTCTTTTACTTTAATTTATTCTTCCATATAAATTTAATCTTAAAATACAAAATTATTTACAGTCAGTTCGATCATGAATATTTGATTTTCTCAAGTTATTATATTAATATTAAATTTCTTAATATTTATTATATCTAATTAATTTCAAATTTACGTTTATTCTACTTCATTTTATAGATATTTATTATGATTTTAAACTTCTTGAAATTAAATCATTTAAACTCTTTCTTTTTCTTATTTATTTTATACAAATAGATGTATAATTTAAATTTATTCTTTTATTGATAACTTTTATAGATAATTAAATTACCTTTTCCTTATTTTCTAATTAATCTATCAACTATTTCTAACTAGGAGAATCTTAGTTTTTTTACTTCAATTGCTAATTTTTTATTGTTGAAATTAAATCTTATAATATTTAATAGTCATTATGATGTTATTTCTCTAAAAATTTAATTTCTTAACAAACTCTTTATAATTCCTAGATTTATTAATCAAAATTACTTTATTTAATTCTTATATTTATTTATTCATATTTTCATCTTAATTTTTTGATATATTTTTAGATGAGATTAAACTATCTTTATAGTAATTTTTTTCTTCATCAATAGACAAACTTTCTTGTTTTAATATTATATTTTCTTGTTAAATTGTTTTTAAATTTATATTTTATTCGTCAAGTTTTATTTATATGTTTTAATCTTTAACTTATAATAATTATAATTGAGATTGATAATTATCAATATCTAAATTTTTTTATGTAAGCTATTAATTTTCCAATTTTAATTAAACTTCCAAACTATTTATAGTTTTTTCATTTTATTATATTTGATTTTTAAAATCATCATTCTCTTATGTTAATTTAATTTGATTCTCTTATAATTATTATATTTCATCACTTTATATTTTATCATTTTCTTTAAGAGATTTTAATTTTATTACTTATTATGATATCAATTTTTCCATTTCCTTTAATTTCATATATATTACTTATGTTTCTTCTTAAAATTTTATAATTTTATTTTATGACTCATCAAGTTTAATCACTGTTTCATCCAACTATTAATTTTTCTATTAAAGCTCTTATTCTAATTAGTTTACTTTAATATTTATAATTATAGCATTACATAATTTTCAGAAATAATTTATAAATTTTACTTTATAAAATTAGATGATTTATATAATTTTTTATTTTACCATTTCCTTCAAAGGAAATGCATCCTTTTCTGAAAAATATAGAATATAATTTTAAAAGTTGCTAAAAGTTTATTTCTTCAAAATCTACTTTTAGCAATTTCATATTTGAATTCGCTTAGATTTAGAATTAATTCAATTTTAATTAAAGGACCCATAATTTGAATTTTTGATTGATAAAATAAATTATATTTTGGTAAATTATAAAAAAATCTGAAAATTGTGTAATACTATATAAATATAATACTTTATTGATTTTATTTATTATTTTGAAATTGATTTAAAATTGTAAGTTATTATAAGTCGTAATTTGTAGTATCATATTTTTCTTATATATTTTGCAAATCTTTTTAAAGATTTGATACTACATTTTTAATAGACGATAGTTCATTATTTTTTTAATTTAAATCATCATTTAAACTAGAATTATTTTCATTTTATTTATGATTTTAAATTTTATGTTCTTCAATTTATTTATAAAAATCATCAAATTTTTATAAATATTCTTAAGTATTTTTGCCTTAGTCCAATAAAACTTAATGCAATTATTTTGTCATTTAATTAATAAGAACTTCTTTTTCATCCATTGCTTTTATATAAATTAAACTTTTCTAATCATAATCATTTGAAATCAAAGAATTCTTTAATTTATCTTATTCTTATTACAATTATAAATTATTTAAGCTTATGGCTAAATTTTCATTTTTAATTGATAAATTCAAAATATTTTGATTTTATTTTAGATTTACAGCTTCTTTATCTTAAATTTAGTTTTATAATAATTAATTTTACTAATACTAATTTTATAATTAAGATTTTAAATTGTTTTGATTTTTAATTTATTCATCAAAATTTTATTAATGCTGTTTTATTTAAGATTCTAAATTCTAAATCTCTTATGTAGATAAAATTTCCAACATTTTTTTTTCTTCTTATACAGATTCCAATTAAGTTTCTTGATTTTAAATTTGATTATTTAAATTTTTTATGTCATCTTACTATTAATTTTACTCATTTTAAAGTGTTTTTATCAAATTTAAATTTTTTTGATTTTCTTAATCTAATTATATGTTAGATTATTATTTTTCTTATATTTCATAATTTAATTTATCAGATTTGTCACTTAATTGATTGTATTTTTATTATATTTGATTATTGTTTATTATTATTACTGATATTTAATCTTATTATTATTAATTTAATATCTATAATTTTTTCATTTCTTCTTAATAATATCTATTTTATTTCTTTTCCTTCTCACTTTAATTATTTTATATTTTATTTTCTAATTATATATTTTCTAATGTTACTAATTATACTTAATCCACACTTAATTAATATTAATCTTCTAATTATTTTATTTTTATATACTATTACTAATTATCGTCTAATTTTGAAAATATTTCCATTAATTCACTTATATATTTTTCTGATTTCAAAATTAAATCATCCTCTTTCTATTACTATATTTTTAGTGATAATATATTCCTTAAATCATGCATCTCTTCTTGAAATTATATAGATAATGGATAATCTTGTATTATTTTTGATAAATTTTGATCCCAATATTCATTACTAAGTCCTTTTCTTTTCAATTTTTACTACAAAAGATCCATTACTAATTTATATTACATTTCTTTTTGTTAAAATAATGACAAAATTTTATCACATTTTTCCAAAGAATCCAAATTTTTCATTTAAAATTCGTTAAATAATTCTTAATAATATCTAAATTAATCTTTTAATTTATTATCTAACACTAATTAATCCTTTATAAAACAGTTATTTACCACTTTATTATCTAATTATTATCTTAATCTTTTTATTTCGTTTTTCAAGGCCTCATTGTCTCCCAAAAAGTCTTCATTTATCCTCACAACAGATTTAATAAATTTCGCTCTTTTAGCAAATTTCAAAGTAGATATAGTTTCTTATTATTAAACAAGAGATGGTCCAATACAAGCACAGATAACCTAAAATATAAAAATAAAAACAGTTTTAGAATTTCCGCCAAGACTATCTTTTAGAATTAAAGTTAATTTGGAGTCTCTATAATGAACATGCCTAGATCTACCTTCTTATATATCAACTTAAGCATTTATGACGCTTCCTAAAACATGTAATGACTTATAATAAATATTATATTACTTTATTTATATTACATCCTTCTTTGAATCTTTATTCATTATCAATCATACTTTTAAATAAATTATTTACTGATGACGTTCTGATCCTGCTAAATCTACAAAATTAAACATTGACTATCTTTTTTAAGTAAGCCCTCTATCTTAATAACTTGATCGAATATTTAATGTAAATACTGTATGAGATCGGGAACTATTTTTAATGTTATTTTTACCTCTCTAAATTCAAATTTGTTTCAGCCACATGTCGATTATCTTTTCCTAATCTGAAATATTTATATGCCTCATTATAATTATTCACTTATATCTCTTTTAGATTTTCTACATATATTCCTTATATATATATAATATACCTCTTTCTGTATCTTCTCTCACTTATAGATGCACCTAATTAGAATTTAATAAATCTAAAATTTATTCATTATATATTTCTAAAAATGAACAAGTTATTTTAAAGTGAATATTAGGATTTCTTTATTTCTATAGAATTTAAAGAAATAAAAATTCTAATGATCTAGGTAAAAGTCCATGTTCATTAGCATCTTCATTTCCGGAAATAGTATAAGTTTTTCCTGCTCCTGTCTATCCATATGCAAATATTGATGCATTATAGCCCTATTTTTATTATATTATTTTCTTATAATTTACTTATAAACAAGATAAACATAGTGGTTTAGCTAACTATTCAAATATTTATTCTTAATTTGTATATTCATTTCCAACAAAATCAAAATAAAAATTATGGTTTTACTATTGTTTGTCACCCACTGCCAATGATTTAAAATTCAGAAATTCTATGTGAGATTATTATTTTTATGATATTTCTTATGGTGAAAATGGTCTTATTCTTACTGCAACTTTTATACTTTATTTGTCAGTTTCCATTTTTAATTATATATAATTATTCAATTTATTTTATAAATATATACTAAATAAAAAATTATCATTAATATATATAATGTAAACTTTGTTATAATTTATCAAGATTATATTTAGTTTTTTATAAAAGTTTTAAATTCTATTATTAAAATTTAATTATTTAATATCAAAAAATATGATTATAAAATATTATAATAAATTTAATTAGATAGTATTAAAATTTTAAAATTTTTGATAGATAATTTTTAAAAAAAATTATAATAAATCTATTTTATATAATCAATTGTGTTAAAAATGCTTATTTCTATATTTTTTTTCATCTATAGAGTATTTTTGTTTTGGTTTATAATTATTTTTATATTTATCATTTTGACCATTATTCATTTGATTTTGCATTAAATTTTATAAATTTTATAGATTTTTTCTATATTTCATTTATTTAGATTAATATTTTGGACTAAAAGATCTCGATCTACTTCTAGAAATCGATTTTTTATCATTTTTACTAAAAAAATTATTTTTATGTTTTTAAAAAGTTTTATCACTAGATACACTATCTCTTTAAAAATCTTTGCTAACTTTTTTAACATAAGTTTTTTCTTTTATAATAATTTATTTTTTTTCATATTTTTCATATTCATATATGATTTTTTTTTGAGTTTAATGCTTAGACTCACTTTTCTTTTTTTAATAATCATCTTCTGAGCAATATGTTTATCTTATCATATGATATTTTTCTTAGTAGAAACTATCCTTATTCTATTCATTTTATTTCGGTATATCTTCATTTTTTTTCATTTTTACAGGTGTAAAAATATTTATATTATGATTATTCTATCTTTTTCTTTAACTATTGGAACATATATTTGCCTAAAATTATAAATATTACTTTTATATTCAATTTTGTTATTTTATTTTTCTCAGATAGCTAATTGAAAACTTTACATGCCAATTCACATTCTTCAATGTTTTACATTTCAATTAAAGAATGAGCTTATTATTCAATAATAAATGGTCCTTCTATTTTTAAGGGCTTTTTTATCAATTTATCAAATCTATCTTCAATCAATTCTTGTGTTATATTAGAATTTAAATTTCTTAGTAAAATACAATATTTATCCATTTTTTTATTGAAAAATTTATCTATTACAAAAAAAACTCTAATTTATAACTCAATTTTACTTATAATTTTCGCCTATTGCTTCTTTATGAATGTAATGCTTATGATATAGAGAAAAATAAATAAATTGGCATGCTAAATAATCACTAAATTTTATTATTAAACTTTTAGTGCCTATATTATAAATTAATTTACCTTAATAAAATATAAATTTTATTTTTGAGATTTTAAAGTCATAATCAGAGTTTTTTAATTTACTTGTAAAATAGAATAAATTCTTAAAATAATCATTAACATAGATATAATCTTTGAACATTTCTCCATCTGCACTTTATATAAGCAATTCTTTAGGATGGTTTGATTTTAATATTGGCTTTAAAAATTAATGAGGGATCACTCCTACAGGAGATAAGTTCTAAATTTTTATTTATTCTGGTCCATAAAATTTTGAATATACCTCTTTGAAACTTATATCAGTCTAATTTAAAAATAAAGATATAATTATTAAATAAAAGATAATGTCCATAAAATTATAAAAAGGAATCTATTTTCTACATTTTCTCCATTCAATAAAGGGGAGGCCTCACATGAACTGGGTGCTACTTATAAGGTGTAATTAGGAGTTAGATCTTGGTTAATAAGAATTTCTCCATCTTCTGGATTTTCTTTTGGTATTTTAGGGAATAAGTAAATGTCTTATTAAGGTTTCAATTATTTTTCTACTGTTTTGAGGGCTATATATAAAATTCATAGAGACCTGGAATCAAATCTGCTAAAGATTATATGCTAGATAAATTGGGTCGAATTTATATTTCTGATGAATTTGTCATCTTTTGAATTATTTATATGCGTCTCTAGATAAGGTTTTTAGTTTGAAAATATGGTTCCATCTTTTTCTAAATAATTTAATATCAATTATTAATTTCAATTATAATTCTGATTATTCTATTTGTCTGTCTATAATATATTAATTAAAAAGATATAAATCATTTAAAAGTCAAACGTTTTTTCCTTAAAGAAATATATTAAATCTTGTTCTCTCTATTTTAAAAGTCATACTATAAATATAGCCTAAATATTTTTAAAATAAAAATATATAAAACTAAGTAATTCTTCAAAATTATCTTAATTAAATGAATCTAGATTTTTTATTTCACATAACTAAATACTCATTTAATATATTTATAAATATAAAATCTTTTAAAATTTTTAAATTATTATAAAATATGATAACAAACATATTCATTATTACTAAGAATTTAACATAAGACTTTCATTTAAAACCTCTAATGTTCTTCTTTTTTAGAATTATTTTTGTTTTAAATCTATAAAACATTGATCAAAAAATTATATAAAAGGATCATTTTCAATTTTAAGTAAATCTAAAAAATATTTTTTAAGAAAAAACCTAAAATAGTATAATTTTCAACATCACAAGATAAGATTCTTTTTTTAAATTCTACGGATTAAGGATTAAATTCATGTTAATTTTATATATTTACAACTTTTGTAAATGAATAGATAATATTATCTAATAGTTTTTCAAAATCAGATTTATTAATAAAATTATTTTTGTTTTTATCAAAAATAAAAAAGAATATTTTTAATTTTTCTTGAATAGTGCCATTCATAAGTAAAGACAAACCACATAAAAATTATCTTTTTAAATCTATATATACCTAAAATCTAAAAAACCAGATTTATCTTCATCGAATAACTCAAAAATATTGTCTAAATCTTCTAGTTATATAAACATCTTTTATTTTATATGTTCATTTAATTACATTTTTTACATATATTGATTAAATTCAATTTTTGTTATACCTTCATTTTACTTTTTATTTCCTTAATTTTTTAAATCCAAAAATAATTGATATGTTTATTAAAATGCCATTATTTCTTAAGAATCAAAATTTGTAAATTTCCTTAATTAATATATTGTAAATTTATCTTATTTCACCCAACTATTTGAAAAATTTTTTAAAAATTATTATATTATTTTATCATTATGTTCATAATTGATTTAATTATTTGCCATATATTTTTATAAGCTAAATTTATTTAATTAAATTCTTATATCATCATATAATTTTTCAGAACTAGTTAAGTCCTACTAATATATAATTTTAGGAAATTAATTAGAAAAAATTCCAACAATAATATTGTTTATAATATAATATGATTTTTCTTTAAATAATAAATCCCATGCAAATAAACAGCTTTATAAATCTATTTAATTAACTAAAATATTAATAAGTAAAGAAGGTAATTTTATTTATATAAATTGCCAAATTCTGTTTAAATCATCTTAAACATATTATTTTTTAGTGGAGTTTTAAATGAGATTCTATTAAAGATGTTATATGGCTTATAAGCCTATAAGGCTTGTTCCAAATTTTGTTTTCATAAAAAAATTAGCTGGATATATATTTTCAAGTAAATAACAAAATATATTAAATGCTGTTTCTTCACTTGCAAAACAGAGTAAAAAACAAATTACATTATTCATTCCTTAGCAATAACCAATATTTTAATATCTTTTAGATTAATAATTTACTTTGCTGAAATTGCTGATAGAATATCTCTTATACTTTGTCTATATTTTTTAATATTATTATTTTAGTCTATATTTTAATATTTAGAGACAGAATTAGTAATTTAAGATTTTTATTATACAAGATAAATAAATTATGCATATTATGAAGAAAAAACAGAATAATCTGTCCTCCCCTAAATTAATTTAATATATAACTTATAATACATCTTTTTCTATAATTTCATTATCATCTTCAAATATCTCAAAATTCCTATTAAATTGTTGTAAATGAACATGATAATTATAATCTTATGTATTTTAATCTCTAAAAATATATATATGCTTAATTAAAACAATTTAAATCATCAATTTTTAGATTATTTTAATTAAAACATTGATAAAATCCAATTTTTTGCAATTATACTATCTTTATTCCAAACTAAATTATTTTTTTCTATTAATTCAATTACAAATATCTAATTTTGATAACAAGGATTGCATACTCTATGTTTAGGATTATCATTAGGATCTAATTTATTAAAAATCTAGTTTTTATTTAAAATTACATGATTTTTTTAAGAACCACACTTATAACAAATATATCTGCAACAATTTTTACATTTATGAACTCGTTTTCTAAAATATTTAATTTTTTTACAATAAATGAAAATCACTGTTACAATTTTCACATTGTGTAACGTGTGATCTCTTTGTTAACATCTTCCATAGTAATTAAAAATTCTTTTACAAATTCATTATTTTTATAATACACTTTGATTAATATGTATAAAATATATCATAATTTTTAATCAAAATTATTAAAAATAAACCATTTCATTAATTCGAAAAATATTTCAACTAAAATATAAATTATTTAATTTCTTATATTTTTAAAATATTGAATTTAAATATATAAATTTGTTTTTAAATTGGGGTTGGGGTTGGGGTTGGGGTTGGGGTTGGG
>Ga0233399_1000999_pt1 | contig 10164 bp, 4 predicted proteins | sample 43DmetaG_FD_182698 | JGI IMG/M metagenome (GOLD analysis project Ga0233399, IMG submission 182698) | Seawater microbial communities from Monterey Bay, California, United States - 43D | ecosystem: Environmental > Aquatic > Marine > Coastal | place: USA: California | collected 2016-11-08 | reverse complement strand
TACAACATAATTTGTTGTAAATTTTAAATTTAAAAGCTTTTATATAATTTCTATACTATTTATTTATTTTTATAATAAAAAATAAAAAAATTTCAAAAATTTAACGATGAATTCACCTGAATTATAACATTAGGTAAACCTTTTTCCTCGAATATAACATAAACTTAGTTTATCTTTTAAAAAAATAGCATCATAGAATGATTTTAAAAATAGTTTTAACCAAACAATTTCTGGGGCACATTAAATTAAGAATTTTAGATATAACAAAACTTTTTCACAAAAATCAAATGATAAAATAGTACAACAATTTTTAAACATTTATTTATATAAAAATTATTAATATATATTTTAAAAATATAGTTCTCAATATTCATACATTAAAAAAATATATATATAAACAAATATTTATATAGAAAAACGATTAAAGCCATGATAATTTATAAATATTATTATCTAAGGAAAAAAATGATAATAAAGAAAAATAAATGGTAATTTATCACTTGAGAAGTGTTAATTTAAAATTGATGAAATAAAATAAGCTTAAATAATAAAGTGACGATGATTTAATGGATAAACAGAAAAAAATAGATGAGTTAGTTCAAGATATAAAATAACTACATGAAAATATGGAGAATTATCAAATATAAATATCTTAACATAAGGAAGATTAAGAAATGCAAAATGAAAAATATAAAGCATTATAAATAAAAAAAAATAATGTTAAGAAAGATTATGATGAAATGTTGATTAATTATTAGAACTTATAAACTTAAATTGAAGAAAATATTTAAAAGATAAAAGAATAAGATAATTAATAAATCATTTTATAAGAAAAAAATTTATAGATTTAATAATTATAAAATAGCATTTAATTAATAAATTAAAAAAATGAAGATTAAAATTTATTATTAACTAACTAAACTAACTCTAATAATAATTTATAATTATAAATTCAATACTTGCAAAATCAAATAAAAGAAAAAAATGAAATTAATTTATAATAATCTTAATAAATAAAACAATTATAAGAATAATAAAAAAAAAATCATTTTTAAATGGAAAAAAAATCGAATGATTAGTAAGAACTTTTGATTTAGTAAAAAGATAAAATACAATAAGAACTATTGATAAATTAAAATTTATTAGAGTAAAATAAATAAGGTTTATATTTTATGTATAATTATTAATAGATGAAATTTTTAAAAAAAAATTATTTGTGAAATTTATATTACAAAAAATTTAGAGTATTATTATTTATGTTTTTTATATTAGTTATATTAATAAAGAATATGATTAAAAAATACAGAATATAAATAAAGCATTGGAAGATTAAATTTAAAAGGAATTAATATTTAAGTAATAGGAGTTTACAAAATAATAAAATTTATAATAAGAGATAAATATGATTAAATTAAAATCTTAAAATGATGATAAATACAAAAATTTATAAAAAAGTTAATAATAAGAAATTCAATAATTTAAAGATTAAATAAATACTTTTTAAATATAAGTACAAGCATTGAAAGTCGATAATTAAAGATTATAAGATGATATAATTGAATTAAAAGATAAAGAAGGAAATTTAAAAGCAATTTAAAATTAAATTAAAAAATTAAATGATACAGAAGTATTATTTTTTAAAAATAAATATTGATTTTTTAGAAAGAAATAAGTAAATAAGTTATTTGTAATTATTGCACTAAACGTTTGGATGAACCAATTACAATAATTCCATGCGGTCATTCTTTTTGTAAAAAATGTAAATCTGCGTATGATAAAGGATTTTGTGTAAAATGTGGTGTAAAAGGGAAAGTAATTTTTATAAAAAGTAGATTGATTCTGTATATAGAAATGAATTAATGGATGATATAATGACATTACTAAAACTTGTAAAAAATTGTTAATCAATTTTATAAGGAAAAATTAGGGACATTGAGAATGATATGCAAAATAATTGAGTTTAATTATTAAAAGATTTATTTTTATTATATAAATGTTTTTTCTTGAACTAATTTAAATGATTATTGTATAGATTTTTATATTTTATAATAATCTAAAATTTATTTATTTGTATTTTCACTCAATTTTCCAAAAATATATATTTCCGTGAGTATCCCCTGTTGAAATTATGTTATCTTCATAATTCTTCATTTCACTTATATTTATTTATTTTACATAATTGGAGTTTTATGCATATTAAGTTCATTATTATTTACACTTGATCTAGATCTATTATTTTCAAATTTTGAGGCGATCGATCCGACATTTGATGTTTATACCTAAGCTTTTAATTTACTTGTTTCATTTTATAAACATAATTTTTAAGTATATCTATTTTAAAAATATTATTATAAACAAATCAAAATAATTAATTATTTACTTATTATTTTAATCTTTCTAAAAAATAACAGGTTTTTATTGATATCCACCACAAACTATTTTATCATTTTAAACAAATCTGACTTTTGTAAAAGAAAGATCATCCCATCTAATCATATCTTCTTTAAATTCTTTATCATTTTAAAATTCATAAACTTTTACAATACTATTATGATTAACTGCTGCCAATTTTAATCCATCTTAAGACCAATTAACACCCTCAACCCATGAGTTCAAATTAAAAGTTAAAATAATTGTTCCGAATTTAGAACTATTTTATGCGCTAAAAATATCATTAGAATCTTAATCAACATCAGCAATAAAACAATTTACTATGTAAAGATTTTGATCAGATGATCCGATTGCTAAGACATTACCAGTAGGATTAAATGATACCTTTTAATAAAAATAAATTATAGATATTATTACACTCAAAGCAGAGCTTTAAAGATTCTTTATCTATTTTGTATCATATTCTTTTCCATTAAATTTATGTCCAACTCTGATATTTTTTCCCCCTAATCCTACAGCAAATTTCTATCCATTTTAAGTCCATTCACCAGATAAAATGGCATATTTATTACCATGCATATGACATTGCGCCTAAATGTACCTTATCTTGTTATCTTATACTACGGGTTTCCATACAATAACTTATCTATCATAAGATCCTTTAAAATAATATTATACCTGACAAAATATTTCCTTCACATGACCAATCTAATGTTGATATAGATTAGCAATGCTCTTTCAATGTTTCCACGAGATGATATTGACCTGCTTGTTAAAGACCTTAAATTTCATATATTTAAATGTGGAATGAGTCTTTTATTCCTACAGCGATTTCTTTTATTCATATATTTATACATTTTTTATCTGGAGAGAAACAAAATGAAGTTATTCCTTTTTTATCTATTTAGGTTTCGATATTACTCATTTTTTAATTAATAAGATTAATTATTTTTAGTATCTATGAATTTTATAATTTTCATAAATTTTATATTAGAAATAAAAAATTGATTTAAAATTTGATTTTTTATAAATTTTATATTGAAATATATATTAATGAAGATAATTTTATTTTATTTTATACCTCTTCTTTTTTGTTAAGTAATATTAAAATTTAAAGAATATAATTGAAGACATTGAATGGGGCTACATAGGAAATTTATATAATGAATAATTATAAAAAGCAGTTATGATACTAAATATAAAAACAGTTTAGTTTTTTTAAGTACATTTTATTAAATAAGCCTTAAAGTGAAAGCAAAGAACCATAATATAAAACATCAATATCAAATTTATAAGTTTACCACAAAAGTGTTTTATCAACATTAAAAGAAATTATTTTAGTAATGAATCCATTATGTTTAATTTTTATATTAAAGCGGACATTTAACTTTCAAATGCAAGGAGATTTAATATTTAATATGGAGATGATAGATGTCGGGTTTTTATAGACAAATAAGAAAGTTTAAACTATGTTGTTTTTTGTGTGAGTGAATAAAGGAGCTTTGAAATGAAACAAATATAGAATTATTTTGATGAAAATTATGCACACAATATGAAAGACATAGATTTAGTTAATTTACCTTTAATTTGGTAAAAAAACGATATAAGAATATTTTTCAAATAAGATGAATAAATTATAGAAAGCTTTCTATCATTATTAACAAATAGTTTTGTTATATAAAGCGAAATGAATTCTGGAACCAATATTGGAGGTTCTTTATATCAAAATATACATAATTGTGAAATTTAAGATGCTTAGGAAACTGTGAATAATATAGAGAATGAATGTTGTCTTTAATATTATTTGAAATATAGTAAGAATGTATTTTCAAAATAAAAATAAATAATTTGCTCTGCAATTTTATCTACTGATTAGTGTAATTTAGAAAAAAGATAAATAATGAAAGAATTATTTTTATAATGTCATTATAAAAAAGGGGAATTCGATTAAGTAGCATAATATAAGAAAAAACCAATTTTAGATATTTTATAAAGAGACGTTGGAAGTTTTAAAAGTTAAACTGAGTGGCCTATACCAGAAAAATTTTATGATAAAGATTTTCGATATTAATAATCATAGATTAAAATAAATAAAAATGAAAAATAAGAATTTTTTAATCATTTAATTTAATCAAATAATGAAAGAATATAAAAAAAAGTGGTGTAAAGATTCTATTTTTAAGATGATTTAATGCAAAAAGATAAAGACATCGTTTAAAAAGCAGTAGAACTTTAAATTATTGCATTTAAAAATAAACCAGGTAATGGAAATTTAAAATTATTGAGTGTTAAAGATTTAACATAAATGACTGTAAAAGTTTATAAAAATTACAAATAAGAAGTAAAAGAAAAATGCGATTAATAAATTTATTTAAACTTAATGTAACTGTATGATATATCATTATCTGTTGCTGAAATTTTGCTAGTAATTCACAAAATTGTTGAATAATTGAATAATTTTGCAATAATTTAATTAGGAGATAGTATAAGTCTTGAATTGAGCTAAAAATATAGTAAAGAATAATTAGGAATGAATATGAAATAATTAGATAAATTATTATAGAAATCAGCCACAATAAAATCTACGAGTGAATGGAAAAGAGATGTTACAGTAGAATTGGCCAATAAAGATTTTTTCGAATTATATGGTGATGATAATTGTAAATAGCCATAATTTTAAACTAAAATGATCAAAGTTATTGGAAAAAATATTGATTCAATTATATAGTAAATATTAAAAGAATCAAATAATAAATATAAAAGTACAATATTGAAATAGGTTATTTTATTATATATAGACTACTGAGTTTATGGAAGAAGATAAATTTAATATTGAGTAAGAGGCTTAAAAAGTTTTACTCTAGCCTAACTCTTTAAAAGAAAAATTTATAGGTATGGGCATCAAAAATCAAGAGGAAGCTTTGAAATTGATAGGAGTTAATCCTTAAAGCAATTTTAATACTATAGAAATAAAATCTAAATTAGAAATGCCTGAAAATTTTGATTCTGTGTTTGGAGATAAATTGACAATTCCTCTCTCGCCTGAATAAAAGAAAATTGAAGCCGATAAGAAAGCAATTTAATCTACCTAGTTGACAGTTCCTGCGGGTACATATAATTTAGATGATTTTTAAATGATAAAATATAATTCTGATAATTATTATACATATGCAAATAAATTTAATGGTGATAAAATTGAATTTTACATATCACCATCATAACAATTGGATATTCAAGCTTTAGGAAAAAAACCACAAGAATTTATTAAAGAAAATTATAAGATTTTAAGTTCAAATGTTAATAATTAAAAAAAATAAAGTAGTTCAAATGATAATGGTCCTAAATTTAAATAATAAGCATTCCGAGCTTAAAAGGAAATATCGAAATAAGAATTTAATTTTTAGAACTCTAAACCTGATATTTAATAAGTATAGCCTGTTCAATAGATAAGATTGTCATAAATACCTTTTCCACCAAAATTAGATATAACAATAAAAAATACAACAAATTCTAGTTATGAGAAAGCAAATTGTCCAACTAAACATAATTAAAAGATTTTATATGATATTTTCCATAAAAATGAAACGAGAGATGATGATGAGCCTGAAATATAATAATAATAGTATATACCTTCAAAAGATACTTAAGCATAAAATTTATTAGTTGCTGTAAACAATTTAGATACTGTATTAGAAAAAGATAATGTTGAATTATTAAATAATCAACTTTAATAATAAAAAAAAATCAAATAACAACTAATTGATGAATAGAAATAAAAAATAAAAGAACTTGAATAAAATAAAGAAAAAATCGATGAAATTGAATAAAACATTATCAAATAATCAAATTCCTCTTAGAATATGAATAGATAAAGATTTTCATAAAAGAAATAAAATGATATTGATGACTATGTAGCATAATTTGAAGATAATTTTAATGAAGGATAAGTTGATCATTAAAATGATGATTAGATTGAAGATCATTAAAATAGTCATTAAAATAGTCATTAAGATAGACATTAAGATAGTCATTAAAATAGTCATTAAAATAGTCATTAAGATAGACATTAAGATAGTCATTAAAATAGTCATTAAGATAGTCATTAAGATAGTCATTAAAATAGTCATTAAGATAGTCATTAAAATAGTCATCAAAATAGTCATTAAAATATTGATAATCATGAATCTGAATAAAAATCTGATAATCAATCATAAGGTTAATCTAATCATAATTTTGATGATAAATAATAAAAATAAGGAAAAAGTGTTTTAAATGACTAATCATAATAATTTGATATTGATTAACTTACAAATAAATAATAAGTAATAGACTAAAATTAAAATAAAAATCATGATAATATATTATAAAAAAATACAAAACAATTAAAAAATTCATTATCTATCTTTAATGATTAAGATCCTAATAAAAAAAAATAAAATGAATAAAATTAAAATGATGTAAATGATACTAAGCCCGCAAAATAAAATGTAGTCATGGAAGGAAATATTATTCCAAATGTAATTTTTATGAATAATTATTAAAGGACAAAGGTTATCCAAATGATCCTGGTTTTATTGAAACATCAAATACTCCAGGTGTTACAGGTTTAAATAGAATTACAGAAAATTCTAATGAAGTAGTTGAAATTTAAGATTCATCATCTTAGATAATTTCAGATAAAGGAAGTGGTTTACCAAAATATGATACAAAAACTGAAACAGCGAAATTAGCAGGAAAAAATATGAATGAAACATGTGATTCAGCTATAGGTATAATAAATAAGTAATTTAGCTTACTAGAGTTAAAAATTTGACAATCAAATAGAACACATTAAATAAACAAATGTAAAAAATATTAAAAATAATAGATTAATAATCTTAATTCATTGTCTTAATCGAATGTCATAAATATGGTCAAAGATTTAGTATCAAATGTTACAGAAAAAAAATTATAAAAATAAATTATACATAATCATTATCTTTTCTAAGGAGAATCTTAAAATTCTAAATATACAGGTAGATAATATTTTCAAAAATTTAATTTTAAATAAAAAAGGTGCAAAACTTTTACCTTAAGAATTGATAATCAAAATAAATTTAGACAATGCTTGTGAATTAGAAATGAGAAAATAAAGAATTTAAAAGAATTTTTCATGAAAAATCAAATTTTAATAAGATAATTTATTAATATAATTTATATAAATATTTTATAAATTAATAAAACAGTAAATTATTATTAATATCTTATATGTACGACTAAAATGAATCATAAAAAGAATTATGGGAAGCTCTGGTCCTAGTTTCCGGTATGATATCTATATGTAAGGTGCTTGCTCAATTGTATCGCTTGTAACAGTCATTTTATTGATTTAAAATCACAGAAAAAAATGGGTTAATGATGATATATAAACACCAGCTTGCTAAGTTATAGTTTTTAATTTTATTGTAATAAAAATTTTATTTATAGAGTGCCCTTTTGTTTTTATTGTGCATAATATTCTATGAAGATTATGCATGGTTTGAGCTTATCTATGATATATTTTTAGCTTTTTTTTTATATATCTATTATGATAAAATAGTGAAAACTTTAGTTGCATATGAAATGAGAGTATAATAAATATAAATTAAGGCTAGATATGACAATAATGAGGACCCATAATTTTTCGATTTAGTAAGAAGAGAAGATCCTACAGCTTATCTTTAATTTTTAAAATAATAAGATGTAACTGAACATCATTATAAAGAATTGTGTTTAGCCATGGCATTAAGAAAGATAGAAAAAGGGACAATTGGAATGGTTATAAACTAATCATTCGATAACATGACAAATGCAAAATCTAAAGTTAATTCATACAATGCTGTTGTAATAAATTGGATAGTTTTAGCTAATGCGGCATTAGTTATAACTGTGGTTTTACATAATGTAGTAAGTTTGGAATCTAAAGGAATCATGTATGCTTTAAGAGGAGTTTAATTCTTTTTAGAATCATATTTGATATTAGTTTTGATTATGTTAAGTGTAATTCTTACAGATGGAACAAATAACAATAAAGTTTTAAAAGAAAAATAAACTGAAATAAAACAATAGATAATTGAGAAACATGGAGATATAAAAGAATATCGTAAAATATTTAATTAAAGATTAAATATGTTGTATAAAAATTTGGACTTCACAATATAGAGAGAAAATGGAAGAACATTCTAATGAAGAGTTGGCTATTTTGAGAAAAACCAGCATGGAATTTAAATTTATAGCCATTAAATTAATTCCTGGTTTCTTATGTGGTTAAAGTATTTTATTGATGTTAACTAATTTTTCTTATGATGGATTTTCAGTAAGTGATTTCCGAAATTTAATACTTTTTTTTATCTGCGCAATTGAGAATCTTTTTATGGTTATTATTTACATTTATGCTTATGATGTTAACAAATTTGATTTTTAAAGATACGAGTTTATTTATTAAAAAGTAATATATTATATATTAAAAAAATATATTTTAATCATTAAAAATTATTAAAAGTGCATTCTATATAGATAATAATTGAAATTGAAAGTGGAAAATAGATAAATTAATGAGAAATAAGTTTAAAAATTTTACTAAGTAAACGAAGATGATTTTAATTTACTTTTTGACGGTGAAAAATAAAACAATCTTAAAAATAACGATAATCTAGCAATCTTCAAAATTGATCAATAAACATAGACTGAAATTACAAATAATAACTCAAAATGATTTTGTAATTGATTTTGTTAAAAATGTTTTTTACAAATTTAATTTATATAATTTAAAATATTAAATTTATAATATAATATATATCATTTTTAGATATTATTAAAAACTTGATTTTTAGTTTATTAAATTTTCTAAAATAGCTCTTGCTCAAATTAATGTAATTTATCCATTTCATGCTTTAAATTTTATAAATTTACCTCTAATTTATTTTTATAGTTTAGTTTTTATTATATCTTTTAATTATATTGTGATTTAAACTAAATTTTGAATTTATTTTTATCATTTTAACAATGTCTCATAGCCTCTTTATGATTTAGTTTTAGTTTTTATGCTTTCTCAATATTTTAATTTTATAATTAATTAATGTTTTATTTATTAGTGTAATCATTTGACTTTTGTTCAATTTTTTATATATGTTTAGTTTAAATATTATTAAATATATTTCAAAATATAATAATTTTCTATAATGAGATTATAATTAAAATTATACCAATGGCAATTATCTAATAAAATTCTATTACCTAACTCTAATTCCTTATATCTTTTCCTTTAAAATATACAGACATATAAATTTGATTATATATAAATTTTTTTTTATCTTTAGAAGTCTTTCTTTATAATTCAATATTGTCTCTTTTTTAATTTAATTTCTAATTTAAATCATTATAATGATTAATTTTGAATTAGTTATAATTTTCATTTCTTTATTTATAAGAAAATTAATCATTTTATATATCTTAATCTTTTTTTTATTTTTTGCTTAAATTTGAAAGGCTTTTTTTAAGAAATTCTATTCTTGACTTCAAACTTTCATTTTTTATTCTGACTTGTTCTGTTTCCTTAAAAACAGAAATAAATCCTTTATTTATAATAAAATACTAACCTTATTCTTAAGTAGTTGTTTTAGATCTTTTATGCATTAAATCGAAAATTTTATTTATATAAATTTTTATATAGTTAGTTATTGTAATAAGATTTTTTATAAAATTTTATAAATTATAAAAATTCATTATGAAAATTCCATTATGAAAAGGGGTTGG
>Ga0233399_1000996_pt1 | contig 10180 bp, 11 predicted proteins | sample 43DmetaG_FD_182698 | JGI IMG/M metagenome (GOLD analysis project Ga0233399, IMG submission 182698) | Seawater microbial communities from Monterey Bay, California, United States - 43D | ecosystem: Environmental > Aquatic > Marine > Coastal | place: USA: California | collected 2016-11-08 | reverse complement strand
GTCGGTTATTTTTAGGACGTCCGCCGCGTTTATGACGACCACCTCCTTGTTTTGGGGGTACAGTAGATGCATTAGGATCAGGTTCAAAACCTTCAACAATTTCTTTTTTAAAACGTTGTTTGGTCAGTTTTTCGATAGATGCCAAGTAAGAGGTCTCTTCGGCGCATACCAGCGATAAAGCAACACCATTAGCTCCAGCACGCCCAGTACGCCCAATTCGGTGCACATAATCTTCTGGAATGTTTGGGAGTTCGTAATTTACCACATGTGGTAATAATGGAATGTCCAAACCACGCGCAGCAATATCGGTGGCGACCAACACTCTAATATCGTGGTTTTTAAACCCCGCTAAGGCACGTGTTCGTGCCCCTTGACTCTTATTTCCGTGTATAGCCATCGCAGAAATCCGCGCACTTTCTAATTTTTTGCAAAGCTTATTAGCACCATGTTTTGTACGTGTGAATACCAACGCTTTTTGCCACTGCCCATCCTGAATCAGTTTAATAAGGAGATTAGTTTTTTTATCTTTAGCAACTCTGTAAATTTGTTGAGTAATGGCCTCAACAGTGGTGTTTTCAGGAGTTGCTTGCACAAGTGTTGGACGTTGTAAAATCGTTTGCGCTAAACTTTTGATCTCTTTTGAAAATGTCGCCGAAAACATTAAATTTTGACGTCTAGATGGAATCAATGCTCTAATTTTATCAATGTCACGTTTAAATCCCATATCCAACATACGGTCTGCTTCATCAAGTACAAAAATTTCTACCTTAGATAACGACAAATGACCTTGATTTTCTAAATCGATTAACCGTCCTGGGGTAGCGACTAAAACATCAACGCCATTTCGGAGGTGTTTTATTTGTGGATTTTGATTCACACCACCAAAAATAACGGCGGCACGCAAGTCCAAAAACTTGCTGTAATGCTTTACATTGGTAAAAACCTGATCTGCAAGTTCTCGAGTTGGCGTCAATACCAATGCACGTATTGGGCGGCGATGTAGTACAACGTTTTTAGATAAAATTTGTAGCATTGGGAGTGTAAATCCTGCTGTTTTTCCCGTCCCTGTTTGAGCAGATGCTAATACATCAAGACCTTCAAGAATTGGAGGAATGGCTTTTTGCTGTATAGGTGATGGAGTTTCATAGCCCTGTAAACGGACTGCTTTGAGAAGGGCTTCAATTAGGCCTAAAGATTGAAATGTCATATATTATGTTTTGAAAATGACAGTATGCAATACGATAGGTCATTCCGAACGCTACCACAAAGGTACGTCTATTTTAAAGAATTTAACGCGTGAACACCAATTTAGTATCTGTTGACAAATTTGCATCAAACGCATAGCCATCTGTGGTAAATGTTTTTAACCCATCGACAGTATCCACAACATTGTCAATAATGTGGCGCGTCATGTAGCCGCGTGCAAGTTTAGCAAAAATCGCAATGGTTTTGTATTGTCCATTTTTGAATTCTTTGAAATCGATATGAATAACGGGGACTTTAAGAGCTTTGACATCAATCGCTTTAAAATATTCTTGACTTGCTAAATTAACAAACAACTCTCCTTCTTTGAGTTCCTCATTGAGCGCAGTTGTTAATTTTTTGCGCCAAAACTCATAGAGGTTTTTTGCTTTACCAACAGGCAGTTTAGTCCCCATTTCCAAACGGTAGGGTTGCACTAAGTCCAACGGATTCAAAAGTCCATAAAGCCCTGAAATAATCCGTATAGAATTTTGTAAAGTCTCTAGTTTTGAAGTTGGAATTGTATAGGCATCTAACCCACGATACACATCACCACTAAATGCATAAATAGCTGGTCGAGCATTTTCAGCTGTAAAAGGGGTTGCCCAGTCTTGGTTACGTTCATAATTGAGTTGCCCCAAATTGGGTGAAATACGCATTAATTCCGAAAGTGCTTTGGGCGATTTTTTTTTAAGAAGTTTGTTTAGCTGTTGTGCTTCGTCCAAAAAACGACTATCGGTACTTAATGTAGTTGGCAATGCACTCTCATAATTTAATGATTTTGCTGGTGAGATAACTAGTTTCATGTGTCTTTAATTTTCTAAAATATGATTCGAATAGGTTTGCCATTTCTCAATACAGTTTTGCATATCCTCAGGGATTTCAGTCGTAAAGGACATCTTTTCACCTGTAGATGGATGTACAAACCCTAAGGTTTTGGCGTGAAGCGCTTGTCGGGGAAGGGTTTTGAAACAATTCTCTACAAACTGTTTGTATTTGGTAAAGGTTGTTCCTTTCAAAATACGATCGCCCCCATATCTTTCGTCATTAAAAAGCGTGTGTCCAATGTGTTTCATATGTACCCTTATTTGATGGGTTCTACCTGTCTCTAATCGGCAACTCAACAGCGTTACATATCCCAGCCGTTGCAAAACTTTATAGTGTGTCACTGCGGGTTTTCCTTTGTCTGCTTCATCACCCAAATAAACTGAATTTTGTAATCTATTTTTGGGGTGACGCCCAATATTTCCTTCAATTGTGCCTTCATCGGAGTTCAAATCTCCCCAAACTAAAGCAACATATTCACGTTCGCTTGTTTTGGCTTTAAATTGTGCTGATAAATGAGCCATTGCAATCTCGGTTTTGGCAACGACCAATAACCCACTTGTATCTTTATCAATTCGATGGACTAATCCAGGACGGTTGCTGCTAATGTTGGGTAAGTTCTCCAAATGAAACAACAAGGCATTAATTAGAGTACCCGAATAATTTCCGTGTCCCGGATGAACGACCATCCCTGAAGCTTTATTGACTACCAATAAATCTTCATCTTCATAGACAACATTAAGAGGAAGATCTTCGGGAATTAATAAATTTTCGTGTGGAGGATGTTCAAATAATACTCGAATTTTATCAAATGGCTTGACTTTATAATTTGATTTTACCGCAATTTCGTTCACTAAAATACTCCCATCCTTTGCAGCAGCTTGAATTTTATTTCGAGTGGCATTTTCAACAAAATTCATGAGGTACTTATCGATTCGTAATGGCTGTTGTCCTTTTTCGACCGTGAATGTGTAATGCTCATGCAATTCGTTTTCAATCGACACTAATTCATTTGATTCTTCCATGGCTAGTTATTACTTTGGATTCCGTTTCCTAAAATGAGGTCGATTTTCGATGTTCTGGGAAGCGTTGTACCGGCTTCAATGATCTGGCCATTATGACGGATTTCTAACACTTCATCTTTCCCTAAGTCATCCTCGTATGTTGTAGTCCCTATTTGGAAGCCCACCGCTTCTAGCGTAGGCTTAGCTTGTCTGATTGTACGGCGAATGACATCTGGAACCGCCACAGTTCTGTAGGCAGAAGGGTTAAGTATCAAATATATTTTTCGACCTTCTTTGACTTGACTTCCCGCCAAAGGATCCTGTTCGATTATTGCGCCTTTGGGATAATTGGGGTTATAATTTGAAGAATCTTGAACTTCGCTTCGTAAATCGTAATTTTTAATAATAACTTGAGCAGCATCAAAAGTTTTACCTGTTAGTTCTGGAACCGTTACAAATGTACCGTGGTTAGTATATGATTTAAGCCATTTAAGCGCTAAAAAAACCAAAACAACTATACCTATTATCGCAAGAACTAATTGCTTAATAAATGATTTACTGAACAAAAATTTAATAAAATTCATAACACTTACTTATAATGTAACAAAGCTAAACAAATAATTGTGTCCTTAAAACCTTTAACTTATTTAGTTTGATGTAAATATAATTGGTTGAAAATGATTTTGATTTGAGATAAAAGTAATATTTTTACTGTATAAACATGGAAATGAAGAAAAATATTGCCATCATAATGGGTGGATATTCTAGCGAATATTTAATCTCTTTAAAAAGCGGAAAAATGGTTTACGACAGCTTACCCAAAGCTCGTTACAATGCGTATTGTATCCATATTTTTAAAGATAAATGGGTCTATGTTTCAGAAGATTTATCAGAATATCCTGTAAATAAAGCTGATTTTTCCATTGTAATTTCGGACTCAAAAATCAATTTTGACTGTGTCTTTAACGCCATTCATGGCAGCCCGGGTGAAGATGGAACTATTCAAGCCTATTTTGAATTGCTTTCCATTCCACACACCAGTTGTGATATGTATCAAGCGGCTCTTACGTTTAATAAACGTGATTGTTTAAGTGCGTTAAAACCTTGTGGGATACTTACAGCAGATTCCTGTTTTTTAAATCTTGGTGATCCGATTGACCCAATAGCCATTGAAAAAGCTGTTGGATTTCCATGCTTTGTAAAAGCTAATAAATCTGGAAGTAGTTTTGGAATTACCAAAGCCTATTCAAAAGCCGACTTATCAAATGCCATAGAAACTGCTTTTAAAGAGGACGACGAACTCATTATCGAATCGTTTTTAGATGGTACAGAAGTGTCGGTTGGCGTAATTCGCTATAAAGGAAAAGTAACCGTACTTCCAATTACCGAGATTGTAACTGAAAACGACTTTTTTGATTACGAGGCAAAATACTTGGGGAAATCACAAGAAATCACCCCTGCACGCTTGAGTTCAACACAAGAAACAGAAGTCCGAAAGGCTGCAAAACACATTTATGAAGTTTTAAAATTAGATGGATTTTCTCGAAGTGAATTTATCTTTAAAGATGGTAAACCGCATTTCTTAGAAATCAATACAATCCCAGGGCTTACGAAAGAAAGTATTCTACCTCAGCAAGCGGCACAGGCGGGAATTTCATTGCCAGAATTGTTTGAAAATGCAATTCATGAAGCGCTTCAGAAAAATTCTTAACTTTACTACATGAAAAAAGCCATTTTCCCGGGATCATTTGATCCCATTACTCTGGGTCATTTAGATATTGTTAATAGAGGAGTAACCTTATTTGACGAAGTTATTATTGCTATTGGCGAAAATTCTTCAAAAGAGTATATGTTTTCATTGGAAGAACGTAAACAGTTTATCGAAACTACGTTCAAAGGTAATCCAAAAGTAAAAGTGGTTTCCTATCGGGGGTTGACCACCGAGTTTTGTAAAAAAATTGGTGTGAATTTTATTTTAAGAGGCTTGAGAAATCCTGCAGATTTTGAATTCGAAAAAGCCATCGCACATACCAACCGGCAGTTGTCTGAAGTTGAAAACGTCTTTTTATTGACCTCTACTCAAACCTCATTTATTTCTTCCTCTATTGTAAGAGAAATTATTCGTTTAAGGGGTGATTACAAAAAACTCGTTCCAAACGCCGTACGTGCTAAAAACTTTTAGAATTTATATTCTGAAAGTCCTTTTGTGAAAGCTTCGGGGTTTTCAGCTAAATGGTAACGTGGATCATCAACAGCTTCAATTATAACATCTTTAAAAAGTGGACTTGATTTGTATAGTAAAATCTTACAGTCCTGGCTCAGGTGTTTTAAGTGAATTGTTTTGCCTTCTTCTTTATATTTCTTTACAAGGTTTGATATTGCTTCAATAGCAGAATGATCACTCACTCGCGATTCAACGAAATCAATTTCAATAGATTGGGGGTCATTTTTTACATCAAACTTATCATTAAAGGCTTTGATGCTTCCGAAGAATAAAGGGCCCCATATTTCATACACTTTAGTGCCATCTTCATTGATACGTTTTCGAGCGCGAATTCGCTTCGCATTCTCCCATGAAAATACAAGAGCACTGACAATTACACCAGAAATTACGGCGATTGCTAAATCAAAAAAGACTGTCATGGATGAAACTAAAATCAAGACAAAGACATCGGTTTTTGGTATTTTATTAATTATTCTAAAACTAGACCATGCAAAGGTTCCAATCACTACCATAAACATTACCCCTACCAATGCTGCGATAGGTACTTGTTCGATTAGACCTGATGCAAAAAGGATAAATCCTAAAAGTGCAAGTGCAGCTACGATTCCAGAAAGACGACCTCTTCCACCGCCTTTAATATTGATAATAGATTGCCCGATCATCGCACAACCACCCATACCTCCAAAGAATCCAGTAAGGATATTTGCTCCTCCTTGAGCGATACATTCTTTATTGGAATTCCCTCGAGTTTCGGTGAGCTCATCAATTAGGTTTAATGTCATTAGCGATTCAATTAATCCAATTGCTGCAAGAATCAATGCATAGGGTCCAATGAATTTTAAAGTTTCAAAGTTTAGGGGGATCTTTTCGAATATTGCCCACTGTGGAAGTGGTAATCCACCTTTTAAACCTTCACCTCCGCCATCTCTAATGAAGCTTCCAACAGTTGCAACCTCTAAATCTCCGAAGATAACAATTGCTGAAACCACCAGAATAGCAATAAGTGCTTCTGGAAGTTTTTTGGTGATTTGAGGTAGTCCAAACATTATGGCCATTGTTAAGCCAACCAGACCTATCATAGTCCATAATGCAGTGCCTTCCATCCATATCATATCGCCATTTTCAGGCGTCATAAACATACTTAGCTGAGAGAGAAAAATAACAATAGCCAATCCATTTACAAAACCCATCATAACAGGGTGCGGAATTAAACGTACAAATTTTCCGAGCTTAAAAACTCCTGCTAAAACTTGTATAACACCCATCAAGATAACGGTCATAAAAAGATAGTACAAGCCTAATTCATCACCTTCGACTCCCATTGCATTTCCACGGGCTACAAGCGTAACCATTACTACAGCTAAAGCACCTGTAGCTCCACTAATCATTCCTGGACGCCCTCCGAAAATTGAGGTGATTAAACCAATCATAAACGCTGCATATAATCCTACCAAAGGATCAACACCTGCTACAAAAGCAAAAGCCACTGCTTCTGGCACTAGGGCTAAAGCTACGGTAAGGCCACTAAAAATATCATTTTTAGCATTACTTGAACGCTTTCTAATAAATTCCATCATTTTATGTCAATTTTGCTGGCAAAAATAAACGTATTGAAAATGATAACAACTAAAAAAGTGCGTTTAATTAAAGATTTTTTTTAATACACCACACTAATGCTCTTTTAAATAAGCAATTTTATATTCGCATAGGAATTATTGACTACTTTTTGAAGTTTGGTTTCTGGAATCCATTTGACTTTTGTAATTCCTTCCTTTTCTTGCGGAATTAGTCCTCCATCGTACTCAGAATACATTTCAAACCAATAGGTTACTTTAATATAATTCTTGTTATTTCTTTTAAATATATGATAGGTTATCTCTAAAGGCTTGGTAATACTTAAGCCTGTAACACCTGTTTCTTCCTCGACCTCACGAATTGCAGTAAAATTGATTGTTTCTTTTGGTTCTGCTTTACCTTTTGGCAAATCCCATTTCCCATTTCTGAAAATAAATAATATCTCGTTGTTCTGATTATAAACCTTCCCACCGCCTGCGATCACATTTGGTAAAAAGGAAAGGAATTTTTTGAGAAGGACATCTTTATCGGTTCCAACTAGACGAATGGAGTTGTATTTATCTTTTTTGAGTTTGGTAAGCACTTTGTTGATATCTACTGAATCAATCCAATAATTTTTGAAATCTTTTTCAGTTTCCAACTCAGTTGTTAGTATAATTGGTTTATTACCAACAAATATTTTATACATTGTTAATTAAAAACAAGTTAATAGAAAGTAAAAGTAGTAATTTTTAGTAATTTTGGCACATGATTTTTAACAAAAGTACCGCCAAAAAAACTGCAGAAGTATTACTTCAAATAAACGCCATAAAATTAAACCCAAAAAACCCATTTACTTGGGCATCAGGTTGGAAGTCTCCAATCTATTGCGATAATCGTTTAGTTTTATCATTTCCATTAGTTAGAAACTTTATTAAAGAGGAAATTGCTAAAAATATAGAAATAGAGTTCGGAAAACCGGACGTCATCGCAGGAGTTGCCACAGGTGCTATTGGAATAGGAGCCTTGGTTGCAGAATATCTTGGACTTCCTTTTGTTTATGTTCGTCCTGAAGCAAAAAAGCACGGCCGTCAAAATCAAATCGAAGGGTTTATTGAAAAAGGGCAAAATGTAGTGGTTGTCGAAGATTTGATTAGTACAGGAAAAAGCAGTCTGGTAGCAGTAAATGCTCTAAAAACTGCTGAAGTCAATGTAAAAGGAATGGTTGCAATTTTTACCTATGGATTTGAAGTTTCAAAAGAAAATTTTAAAACTAATAATGTCAACCTTTTTACACTTAGTAACTACGAAAGCTTGCTAGAACAAGCATTAGACACTAACTTTATCAACCAAAACGAAGTGGAAATTCTATCAAAATGGAATTCAAACCCGTCCGAGTGGACTGGTAAATAAATTTAAGTAGATGAAATTAGAATCAATAAAAGTTAGTCTTGACAAATCAGCGCAAGACGTGTTTAATTTTTTAACGAATGTTGAAAATTTTGAACAATTGATGCCCGAAAACATCAGTAAATTCAAACTCATAGACAGCGAAACCTTTTTATTTGCTTTGAGTGGGATGCCTGAAATTGTTTTAAAGAAAAAATCCATGGAGTCACCACACACGATTATACTAGGGGCTGCTGGAGGGAAAATAGACTTTTCATTAACCGCTAAAATTGAATCCCCTAACGTAACAGAGAGTGAAGTTCAATTAACGTTTGAAGGCGATTTTAATGCAATGATGGCTATGATGATCAAAGCTCCTATCTCTAAATTTATTGAAACCTTAGCACTTAACATTCCTAAGAAAATTTAGTAGAGTAATTTCAACTCCTTTAAATCAAACTCTTTTGTAGCATCTTCCATCTGTACACGCAACTTGCCTGTATCAGTCACTCCTTTTATAATTCCTGTAAATAAAGAGTGATCGGGCAATTTAAAAGTAGATGGCTTGTCTTTTCTGAACAGATACGATTCGTATTCTGCATTTAAAACGTCTTCCCCTTTTTTAGCGTACAAATCAAAATAAATTTGAATATTTTTAATGAGCTTGCGAAGCAGCTCATCTTTGTCAATAGGTGTTCCTAAAATAGTTTTCATGGAGCTTACCTTAGGCAATCCTTTAAATAGTTCTTGATTTACATTGATTCCAATTCCAATCACAGAACAATCAATTTTATTTGATTTAATTAGATTTTCGATTAAAATTCCTGAAACTTTATGATGGTCTGACAAAATGTCGTTAGGCCATTTGATCGCTAATTTTGGGAGCTTATACTGCTCTAGTGTTTTAACTATTGACAAAGAAACAAGAATACTCAAAAGGAATTGACGAGATAAATTAACGGATGGAACCTTCTTTAAAACGCTAAACGTAAGGTTTTTATCTTTTTCAGAAACCCACTCAGCACCCATTTGTCCTCTCCCTTTGGTCTGATGATTGGTTGTCACTACATAAAAATCTTCCAGCGCAGTATCTATCAACAATTGTTTTAAATAATTGTTCGTAGAATCAATGGCATTAAGTTTGATTATCTGCATAGTTCAAATTGTGGCTCTAAATTATAATTTAATTAAGACAATATAACACGTTTAGAGCCAAAAAAGTAATAAATTTGCACAGTAAAATTAATTCATGACAAAAAACATCCCTAGTGCAGACGAACTCATCACTTTCACTATTAGCGGAATTGAAGACGTCAAAGGTCAAAATATTACTATTTTAGACTTAAGAGCTATCGAAAATACGGTTTGTGATTATTTCATCATTTGTGATGGAACATCCAATACACAAGTCAATGCTATTGTTAATTCAATACAAAAAAAAGTGAGCAAAAACACAAAAGATAAACCCTGGCATATTGAAGGAAGTGAAAATGGCGAATGGGTATTAATGGATTATATCAATGTAGTGGTTCATGTGTTTCAAAAACACATTCGAGAATACTACGATATCGAAAACCTATGGGGTGATGCTAAAATTACAGAAATAGAAACTAGTTACTAAAGAAAAAATAAACGACTCATGTCTAACAATAAAAAACCTAAAAATACAAAGTTTAACGCCTATTGGATTTATGGAATTGCAATTGTGCTTTTCTTGGGCTTCAATATTTTCTCAGGCGGATTAGGAGGATCTGCAGAAGCTTCTACCACTCCTTCACAATTTTTTAAATTCCTAAGAAATGGTGATGTTAAAAAAGTTGAAATCGTCAACAAAAGAGAGGCTTTAGTGTACCTAACCACAAAAGCCTCTAACAAAGATATTCACAAGAAAAATAAAAAAGAACAGCTTTTTCCAACGAACGCTTCGAGTCCTGATTATCAA
>Ga0233399_1000994_pt1 | contig 10193 bp, 16 predicted proteins | sample 43DmetaG_FD_182698 | JGI IMG/M metagenome (GOLD analysis project Ga0233399, IMG submission 182698) | Seawater microbial communities from Monterey Bay, California, United States - 43D | ecosystem: Environmental > Aquatic > Marine > Coastal | place: USA: California | collected 2016-11-08 | reverse complement strand
CGTCAAATAATGTTGGTTTATTTGACAAGTCATTATATGAACCAGAGAACAATGTTGGTTTATTTGACAGACTGTTATAATCACTATCAAATAATGTTGGCTTTCCAGTTAATGATGCATACGCACCATCGAATAATGTTGGTTTGCCTGTTAGTGATGCATACGCACCATCAAAACTTGAACCTGGCAATGTAGACAAGTCTATTGTATTTCCACTTGAAATTGTTAGGTCTGTACCATTTAGTGACAATGATTGTGGGACGCTTCCGCCTCCTCCACCGCCACCACCTGCGTTATCAGCCGCAACCCATGTCGAACCATTATATGTAAGAACTTGTCCTGCGGTTCCATCTATTGTCAAATTGTCTGCTAATACGGCAATACCTTGGAATGTTTCTGCATAGATATCATTGTATCTTCTGCTAGGTGAACCAATATCATAAGTATTATCTTGTGCTGGGATAGAGTGGTCGTCTGTTTTTAGATAATTTGTATCTGCTTCTGATTTTGAGTATACGTCTAAATTATTTCTTGCTACTGTGCTATCTGATAAATTACTTAATGTTGTGTCTGCTCCGGCAACTCCACCACCACCTGATGCTGTATTAGTAAGCGTTAATGTTCCTGCACCGTCATCTGTCAATGTAAGACCGGCACCTACTGCTAGACTTTTAAATTTTAAAGCCTGTGTTGTTTCATCTTTTGAATCAAAGATTGCTGTGCCAGTACCTATGTTCGTACCGTCTTGTGGTGTATCTGTAAATGTGCCTGTAATTACTAGTGCATCACCGTTATCAGTGATAGTAATATCATTACCGCCAAGTAATGTTTTAAATTGCAATGCTGACCCGGCTGTACCTGATAGTATACCTAGTCCTGCTCCTTCATTTACTGCTGTTGTAAACCCTGAAGCGCCTGCTCCTCCACTTCCAGCACTGTTGACAAAAGCGTTTTCACTGGAATCATAAACTAAAACTTGGTCTTCAGTTAAATTTCCAATCAGTTTAAATGTAGGGTTAAATGGTTGTGCGTTTATACTCATGTGTCTCTTCCCTTAGTAATTCAAATATATCTTGTCAACATATCCTGCTGTTGTGTAGTCAGTAATACCTAATGCAGTTCTGTCTAACTTTGCTCTTAAATATACTAAGTTTGCGATGAAAGTAAAGCCTTCAACACCTGTGTGATTTGTGTAATCCTTATATGGCAGACCACCAATCAAAATATCGAACCAGTCATCTTCAGTTGGCGTAGTTGCCAATGTTCCTTGGATTTTAATTCTAGCACTCAGATTTTGACCGTAGATAGCAACAGTATGAACACCATCTGTGTAACCGTAATAACTATCACCTGGAACTGCTGAGCCTGTAACATCTAGTTCAGTTGCACCACTTAATGGTAATAACTCAGTTGTTTTACGTGCCATGCGCTTCTCCTGTTCGATAACTTAACTGTGTTAAGTTATATTAGTATATTTAGATAATTAACTTCTATTCTTATTTATCTAATTCACTAATCAGCAACGCTTTATGGATTGAAGAAATGTTCTCACTGGCAACAAAAGAAATGTACTCTGCATCAAGTTTATCACTACAGAACATTGAATACACACGCCATCTACCGAGTCTTCTGTTTAACCCGTAATGTCGAAATAATCCGTTATTTGCTGGTGGTATTGAACGTGTGCTTGTTTCTATATTTGCAAGTTCTATCATGTTTTTGTTTAATCTGACATTCTCATTGAGTTTAAACATTTCATACAAATCAGTACACAACCCTTCTTCAAAATGTTCATCACATTTCATAACTATTTTATATCGATACTTGTTAAACCAAAGAGATTTTCGTATTTCTTCATTTGTGTCGTGCCCATCAATAATCTCTTGTAAGTTGTCAAACATAGGCTCAACGTATTCTATATGTAATTCTTCATATCTAGTTTTTGCTTTTAAGTAATCTTCTTCTTTTAAGAAATATAGATGCGAGTATGAACCGTTATTAACTTTTACATCACCAACAAACCCACTTTCTTTACTACCGAATGTTGTTTGTAACCATAATGCGCACCGTTGTCTAAGTGCTTTTTCTTCTGGGTCGATAGAAGTACCGTTGTACTTTGCCATCCAGTTCCAGTAATGGTCTCCAATGCCCCACAATCTCTTATATGAAATCTTGTAAGGGTATTTCTTATAAAAAAGTTTAGTTGATTTATTTGTAGGCAAAGTCAATATTGTCATCCGTGATATTTACTGTTACTGTCCCGCCTTCTCTTAGTTCTCCGAATAAGATTTCACGTGACAATGGTTTTTTGATATGGTCGTTAATGACACGTTGTAACGGTCTTGCTCCCATTTCTGGAACGTAACCACGTTCACGTAACCACTTACGTGCTTTTGCACTAATCTTAATTTTAACTTTCTTATCCTTAAGCATGTCATTAAGTTCATCAACTGTTTTATTAACAATCAAATCAATGTGTTCACGTTCAAGTGATACAAATTCTACTGTAGCATCTAATCTATTTCTAAACTCCGGCGAAAAGAACTTATTTACTGCTACCATACTTGCATCATCACTGTCTGTGCTAAAACCGATAGCCATTTTTGACTTCTGCGCCGCACCAAGGTTACTAGTCATAATCAGTATTACATTACTAAAGTCTGCTGTTTTACCAGTTGAACTAGTCAAGCGACCATCGTCCATAACTTGTAATAAGAGGTTCATAACGCTCGGATGTGCTTTCTCAACTTCGTCTAATAGTACGATACAGTTTGGAGTCTCGTCTACATCATTAATAAGTTGTCCAGCACCTGCGCCACCTTCTGCATGTCCTACGTAACCTGGAGGAGCACCAATAAGTTTAGATACAGAATGTTGTTCCATATATTCACTCATATCATATTTGCGTAATTTAATATCTAAATTATCCGCAAGTTGTCTACATAGTTCAGTTTTACCAGTACCAGTTGGGCCTACAAATAAGAATGACCCAATCGGTTTATTAGTTGGTCTCATGCCTGATTTTGCGACTAAGATACTTTCTACAAGAGTAGCAACTGCGCCATCCTGCCCGAACAATTTCTTTTTAATATTATCTTCTAAATGTTCGTAATTTGTATTTTCTTTTGCATCAATCATTTCTAATGGAATACGTGTAATCTTAGAAATTGCTTCTTGTATTTCTTTTACACTAATAGTTCCTTTATGTTTGTGTAATTTTGCTCTAGCACCTGCAACGTCAATTACATCAATAGCACGGTCTGGATTGTATTTGCCATGCATATATCGTTCTGCTAAGTCAACTGCTAGTTCTAACGATTCATCATCGTATGTGTATTCGTGGAATGATTCATAATATTGTCTCAGTCCTTTTAGAATTAGTTTTGTGTTCTCTTTACTTGGTTGGTCGATAACAACTTTTTGAAAACGTCTTTGTAATGCTCTATCTTTTTCAAAGTTTTCTCTGTATTCTTCGCTTGTTGTTGCACCAACACAAAGAAGTTTACCACTTGCTAAAAGTGGCTTCAATAAGTTTGCAATATCAATGTTTGACCCACCGGCTGAACCTGCACCCATAATCATATGAATTTCATCAATGAATAGAATAACATCATCTTTCTTAGAAAGTTGGTCAAATACTGCTTTTGCTCGTTCTTCAAATTCACCACGATACTTTGTACCGGCAACTAGAGATGTAACATCTAATGAGAATACGACTTTTTCTTCTAGTATTTCAGGAACTGTTCCTTCAGTAATCATTAATGCAAGGCCTTCTGCAATAGCAGTTTTACCAACGCCTGGTTCACCGACAACGATACAGTTGTTCTTTTTACGTCTTGCCAATACTTCTGTGATTTCAATCAATTCTTCTTCACGTCCGATTACGGGGTCGATATTCCCTTCCGCCGCTTCTTTGTTTAGATTAGTACAAAAGTCTTCAAACTTGACTTGCTTATTGTCGCCGCCTTGTCCTGCTGGTAAATTCTGTTGTCCTTGATAAAATTCTTTTTGAAGATGCTCAATTGCTTTGCTTCTCGTTGCGCCATGCTTTGCTAAGAAATAATGAGCATGTGAACTTTGTTCACTTAATAATGATACTAAGATATCTCTACATATCAACTTTGAACGACCACTGAAAATAACTTGGGTGACTGCACGATTTAACACTCTGTCTAATGCTAGTGTCTTTCTTGGAGGCAACTTAGCACCTTGTACTTCTTCTGCAAATATATCATCACGTTCTTTTAGAAATATTTCTACTTCATTTGCAATTGCACCAGCATCTGAATGTATTGCTGTTAACAAGTCACTGCAATCTTGTTCTTCAATAATTGCATACAGAAGATGTTCTAAAGTCACGTATTCGTGTGCTAGTGAATTAGCAAACTGAATGGCTTTATCAATCGAATAATTAACTCTATCTGGTTGTTCGTTTTTTCCGCTTGTACTCATTATTTACCTTTAAATTTAATTTTCAAGTTTGTGTCTTTTACTATGTTTTTCACTATTACCGTATCACCAATTCTAGTACTGTACGGTATCTTTACAGTATACACTATTTCTGGTTGATTGTCATCCTTAATTTGACATTTTTTTCCTAACATTTCTGCTAATTCATGTTCAGAAACAGGGACTGTTATGAGTTGGTTCAGACTTGACCCACTATATTTTTTATTATCTTTTAACAGTATGTATGCTTCCTGAACTGCTTGTAAAACTTCTCTATCACCGTCACCCGTATCGGGGTGATGGCATTTCATAAGCCTCTTATATGCAATTCTTATTTCATTGTGTGTATTATATTTATTTACGCCGAGAATAGCGTAGGCATCACTTAAAGATATCTGTGACACTATCTAATAGTCCGTCATTCTCTACTTCAATCTCTTTCTTTTCACTTTCATATGCATCCAGTGTTTCTTCATTTTCTTCATAGTATTCTTGGAATGCTCTACTACGTGCTTTTTCTTGTGAGATTAATTTAACTAGGTCAGCCATGTTTAGCGATAGTGCTTCATAGCCTTCAGTATCTAAAACATAGATTACAACAGGTTCTCCTGATTCTTCTAATCGTTTCCATAATGCATCGATGTTATCTTTAGTAATAATATCCCAGTCTACTTTTTTTAGTAATACTTGTTCTGTTTCAGGTAATACTAGTTTTGGTCTATCAATCGGCTCTGCGTCATATTTAATGACATCTGGAGTTGATGAACAACTACTTAGGAATATAGTTAGGGTTAGCAATGTCAGGGCATTGCGTGTTAGTTTTTGATTTCTTAACTGCATTTATTTCGTCCTCTGTTAATGGTGCACCACTTAGTATTTCTATACATCTTAACACATCTGCACTACCTTTGTCAATTATTTTTTCAACCCAATCTGGTCTTGCTTGTGCTAGTTGTCCTAATTCATGTTCACTAAGTTTCTTTTCTAAATCATCAACACGGCTTTGTGCTGAAGAAAACTGAGAATTCACTTCATTAAATTTGTCTTGTACTTTTACTAAGTCACGCATAGTGGATTCTAATGCGGCTTGTGATTCTGCTTGTGCTTGTTCCGCCACAGCGGCGTTTGTGGCATAAATCCTTATCTGTTCTTGTGTATACTGATAATACTTCCAAGCACCAAAACCTACTACACCTAAAATAGCGGTGACAATAAGAAGCATTTTAATTTTACCTATAATCATTTTATTTGTGCCTAAATGTAACTCGACCTTTAGTTAGGTCATACGGTGTCATTTCAACTGTTACCGCATCATACAAAATAACCTTAATGTTATTTGTACGCATCTTTCCAGAAAGTGTCCCTTCAACAATATGTCCACTTTCGTCAAGTTCTATTTTGAACTTACCACCCGGTAGAATCTTTAGTACTTTGCCTTTAAACTCTAACGGTTCTTCTTTAGCCATGTTGAAATATTTTCTACTGAATATGTTATAGGTTTGCTTTGATAGAATGTGAATTCCCATTCTTTTGTGTTCGTTAATCTAGTTACATCATATAACAAATTGAAAACAGTTCTCATAACGTCTTCATTTTCTATTTCAACAAATACTAGATACTTACCTGTATCATCAGGATTAGGTGATACTTCTGTATCAATAATTGGTGTTACACCTTTTTCGATAAATCCTGCTAAGTCTTCTGCTGGAAATTCGTCTTTTACATAAAATCCAATAACAACTGTATCTTCTTCCGTACCTGTCTTTGGTTCGAATTCTGCAATAGAAACACGGTTATCTACTAACCCGTCTAATTCACCAAATTCTACACCTTCATTAAACTGTTGATATCTCATAATTACACATCCTGACCAAGATTAGTTTCATCATCTAGTCCTTCACTATTGGCTTGACCCAAATCTTGCGTATTAACTAGAGTATCAGTATCATCAACTTGAACTTTTTCGTCTGTGAATTCATCTACAAACTTACGAGGCATCCAAATATCAACTAACCATACATCTTCTGAATTCATTTTTGGCTTGTTTCTTGCATCTAAGTCTTCTGGTGATTTTACTATTTTTGGAGTTTTTAGTGTTGCTCTTTTAAATGATACTTCACAGCCAAGTTTTATTAATCGTAGTCCTGCTTTTGGATTTGGCATATCTAAATATGGGTACATAAGAATTACATGTAACCAATGTCTTGTCAACTTTGGTCCCATAGCGACTTCGCCCTTCTTCCAATTCTTGTAAGCATATATGCCTTGTTCATCTAAGACATGCTCAAACTCTAATAATATGTCTAATAACGTTCCGTTTTTATCCACACTTCTTAGATTATCGATAATATCTTGTTGTTCAATATCGTTCTGCATCTTCAAACTCCATGTTTTTATACATGTATTTATCTTTTTCAAATTATTTTCAATTATATCAATATTAGCACACAAAGTCAACCGAAAAGATATAAATATCTATGTAAGCAACAAGACTTACACCTGAAAATCCCTCATTTAGGAGGCGTAATTATGGCACGAAAAAAACGTGTTGAAAAACAAAATAACAAGCAGAACCGTAATATTAATACGAATTACGGACAACAAGCGGGCATCGTTCCGTTACATAGAAAAACAATCCCCACAATACTTCCAAGAAACGTAGCACAAGAAGACTATCTATACTCTTTGGCCAATCCAGATAACAACATTGTTTTCGCAATCGGTCCAGCAGGTACAGGTAAGACATTATTGTGTACACTAATGGGTATTAAAGAATTTATGGAAAGGGAGGTGAAGAAAATTATCATTACTAGACCAGCAGTGTCAGTAGATGAGCAACATGGTTTCTTACCAGGCGACTTAAATGAAAAGATGGCGCCGTGGACGAGACCGATTTTCGATATCTTTGAAAAGCATTTTTCAGTAGCACAGATAGAATCAATGCTAGAAGAAAGAATTATCGAAATTGCACCCTTGGCCTACATGCGAGGCCGAACGTTTGAGGACTGTTGGATAATTGCAGATGAAATGCAAAACGCTACACAGTCCCAAATGAAGATGTTACTAACTCGTATAGGTAACAACACCAAAATGGTAGTCACAGGAGATTTAAAACAGCATGACCGTGGATTTTCAGAAAATGGTCTCAGTGATTTCATTCAATTGGTTAAAAAATATGAGCAAACGAATTTAACTCATATAGCAGTGTCGAGATTCGACATGATGGATGTTGAGCGACATCCTGCTGTAATAGAGGTATTAAAAATATATGGAGATAATGATTAAGTAATCATCAATAAAAAGGGACGCATAAGCGTCCCTTTTTGTGTTAGTTTATGATGTTGGCATCATAATTACCAGCGATGTTCTGGATTACAGTTGATACCAGCAGTTTTGCCAGTTATACAATTTTCAACCCCATTAAGGTCTACTTGTTCATTGTAAATCCAGTCCGCTTGTTTTTTATCCAATGCTTCCCAACGAAGAATTTCTCCGTTCTCAGCGATTACTTCTACAAAATAATGGTCAGTCATTCTTACTTTCCTCCTTCGATGATGTTGAAGATAGCATCCCAATCAGCGGCATACTCAATACCTTCAACGTTGTGTTCTTTATTGTGTTCATGTTCAATCAGAATTGATTTTAATCCCATTTCAAGACCTAACTCTGCATTCTTGGGCTTATCTTCAATCCACCACATTCCACTGTCTTTAAACTTTACTAGTTCTTCGTCTTTGTCAGCACCAGTGTTTAAACAAATAACATCAATAAACACATTCTGACCAAAGATATTTTTCAAGTTACTGACACGTAACATCTGTGCTTTCTTGTCTAATGACAAACTAGTAATAACGATAAACTGCCAACCGTGTTCTACTAACTTAGCAACACCGCTTCGTGCATCTTTGTGCGCTGGAAGAAAACCCATCCATGCACTTTCATTAAATTCTTTTACTAACTTTTTAGTCAAAGACTTGGGAATACCAAACGTCTTTGCTACATCATACAACGCAGGTTCTTTAACTGTGAACCCTTTCTCAGACATCCACGAATGAAACGCTTCTTCCCATGCGAAAAGAACACCATCAGCATCAGTCAATATTATTTTTTCGTTATTACTCATAAATCTTTTATCACTCCTTTATCTCAACTTATACATATATTATAGCATGATTCGTGATTCTGTCAACCTTTTTTTCAGACATATTCACCACATAGGTTCATTACATTTTCTACACATTCAACTGCGCCGTAATCATGTCCACCAATATGCCAATCGTATTCACCACAAGGAATAGATGATTCTTTCCAAGCATAGATTGTAGCAGGAATATAATCAAAATCATTCCCATTGTATTCACCGGTTTCAACACGGAAATCAAGTGTCCACTCTACGACTACCTTTCCATCATCTGAATCTACTGCATCATATGTAGGTTCACCAAACGCCTCTACAAGTTTATCGTATGTAGTTCTGACTTTACCCATAAGAGAAGTACCACAAATATCGACCATGTCGTTGTTATCAAAACCAATTACATTAAACATTTTTTCTCCTCCTTTAATTTAAATAATGGGTTAAATTCCAACCCTCAGACATAATTATTGTATATTGTGATACCGCCATAGTAGTAACAATTATAACTAATGCAAGAGTTGATAGATTAAAACCGAGACCGTTCACTTCCATTGTTTTCTTAAACATCGGTGTTTGCCTCCACAATATAAAGAGTTATACCCTTGAATTCTTCAAGGACCATCCAAAGTTCTGCGGCGTTGCCATAGTCTTCCTCAACACCGTAGACTTTACCTTCTGTATCAACAATCTTGTACATCTAAGTTCCTCTCTCTGATTACTTAATTAATATAGCATGATTCGTGTATTTGTCAAGTTTTTAAGTACGTATATTTTCTAAAAAACATAAATACATGTACTGAGAGACTAAGGTTTAGAGGAAATTATCTATGAAAAAATTAATATTAATCGTGTTGGCGATTATGTTTTCGGCTACATCACTTGCCGCAGACCCAATTGTCACGGACAGTACGTCAAATAGTACTGTTACATCTACAAACAAAACAGATACTACAGTTAAATCTACACCACCGAGTGCGATTTCACCAAGTATCAATGCTACCAATTCAGACTTATGTACAGTCGGAATAAGTGGAGCAGTACAGACACAAATACTAGGCATATCTACTGGTCAAGCGTATAGGGATGAAAACTGCGAAAGACTAAAGAACGCCAAAACACTGTACGATATGGGTATGAAGGTGGCTGCCGTATCAATGATGTGCCAAGACTTACGTGTTTGGGACGCCATGATGAAGGCTGGCACTCCTTGTCCATATGACGGCAAGATTGGTGACGAAGCCAAGGAACTTTGGAAGAAGAACAAACAAGACCAACCAAAAAACATAACTATGGAGACTGACCGTGATGCATCCACTAAGTGGCTTAGCGAGGGCCTTTTGGCTGTTATTCTTCTTGTTTTGTGTCTGTAGTACAGCATTAGCAACTGATACCTCAGCACCAACTAGTCCAACCACTACAAATCCAGACACACTGGATTTAAGCGATGGAACCATTACGAATCCACAATATGGATGTCCTAGTGGAACAACAGCCGCACAAGTTAATACTTCAAATTGGGGCACCGAAACAGTTCGCTTTGGCGAATGTGTCAACACGTATGCTATAACATATGCAATCAATCAAGCACTACAAGGTTCGGGCGTTA
>Ga0233399_1000989_pt1 | contig 10245 bp, 4 predicted proteins | sample 43DmetaG_FD_182698 | JGI IMG/M metagenome (GOLD analysis project Ga0233399, IMG submission 182698) | Seawater microbial communities from Monterey Bay, California, United States - 43D | ecosystem: Environmental > Aquatic > Marine > Coastal | place: USA: California | collected 2016-11-08 | reverse complement strand
CTTCAGTGTAAAAATATTTTAATAAATTTAATCCCAATTATAAGAAAATTAAAGACAATCTTTTTAGTATATATTTTTTTAAAAATAATTAAAATTTGATTTTACTTGCCTAAATTTTTTTGCCAAATATTGATTAAAACAATACTTAAATTTTATTTTAATGCATGCTAATAAAGAATAATTATATATTTGATATAAAATCATGCACGGTTTGGATATAACATGACTCTTAATGTGGCTCCCATGGCTCTAGGAGGTAAATTTTTGGCAAATCTTGCAACAACCACTCCATTATCACCATGAGCTTTTGCAATTCTTCCCCAAATTGATTTGTATGCTTTATTTTTGGTTTTATCAGCAGCTCTATAAATATAAGCAACTCTTTTTCCAAAGTAAAAGCTAGTGTCTTTTCTATCAGCAACTCCTTATATTTTCAATAGAGCTTAATTTTCATTTTAGTTAACTTTTGATCTAAAAATCAATAAAAATACCTTTTGAAGCCAATAAAAGCTGATTTAACGTATAATCTAACTGGAGCAGCTGTCTTTTTTGATTATACAGTTTTAGTCATAGAAGATTTTAAATTACTTTATTAAAAAGATCTTTTAATTTATTTTGAATATATAATAATAATTATATTAATGAATCGTAATAAATTTTTAATAATTTCAGGGAATTATTCTTATTTAATTGCAGATTAATTAAATAAATGGCCAGATTGGAGTTAAGTATTTTAAAAAATTAAAAAGATATAAGAGTCTGACAATAAAGAGTTATAAGAGGTATAATTTATATGGAAACCTAGTAATTTTTCAAATAGAGTTTATTAATCATTAAATAATATAAATGATTAAAAACAAAAAACTGTTTTTTATAATTATTTAGATAATAAATCATTTTTAATAAATAAATTGTTTAACGACAAAACATGGACTAATTAATTAATTAAGAAATTATTATAAACAAAATTTATAAGCGAGTTATTTCTATCATAATTAAAGATGCAGTAAATTACACTATTTGGGATACTACACCATTAAGTTATATAGTAAATACAGATTTTGATTCCCATGGTTTTAGACATTTTGAAAAAGCATTTAAAAATATAAAAAAATAAATAAAATCAAAATTAATGATTCCTGATAAACATTGCCTTGAAAATATATGGATTTTAAAACCAGTTAATCAAAATTAAGTAATATTATTTAATTCAGGGACGTGGAATTTAAATTTTCAATGATTTAAAGGAAATAAAATAATTTTTATTTTCAAAACCTATAACTTCGGAATGGATAATTTAAAAATACTTAGAAAAGCCGTATTTATACAAAAAACGTAAATTTGACATTCGTGTTTGGTGTATTTTTAATGATAAATTTGAAATATATTTTTATAGAGATGGATATTTGCGTACGTCTTCTGAAGAATACACGACTGAAAAGTAAAATTATGATTATAAGTTAAAAAACAAATATTCATTTGACAAATAATAGTTTATAAAAAAATCAAGAAAATTATGGCCAACATGAAGAAGGAAATATTTTATCATTTAAAGAATTTTAAGATTATTTAAAATAAGAGCATACTAATGTAAATCTTGAAGAAGATATTATACCAAGAATGAAAGATATTGTGATAGATACAATATTGAGTGCAAAAAATATGTTAAATCCAAATAATCGTTAAAATTCATTTGAATTATTGGGTTATGATTTTATGATTGATGAAGATTTTAGATGTTGGCTTATAGAAATAAATCATAATCCTTATTTAGGATTATCATGTCAGTATCTTAAGGAATGTTTAATATTTTTTAAAAATTAGTAATACCAAATATGTTAAATGATATGTTATATACTGTAATAAACCCAATTTTTTAAACTTAAGACTAATAAAATATTAATAAATTCGAATTAATTTATTCTTAAAAATCATAATATAGAAGAATATTCGATAGAAATATATTATATCCTTTAGGAAAACCTAAAGATGATATTTTAGAAGTTCAAAATAATTCAATAATAATTTAAAAAGTAGAAGTAGAAAATACTAAAAAATATAGCTCAAAAAATAATTTCAATTAAATTTATTTAACATTAAAAAAAATATTAGAAAGCTACCCATATGCTGATCATGATCCTTTTTATAGCTATATTAATAAGATATTTAATAAACTAAGGTAATATAATATTTTGTAAAGAAAAATTTAATAAATGAGTGAAAAATCAATTGATACATTATCATCTTGTTTGAAATTAATTTCATCAACAAGATTAGTTGATATATTTTTTGAAGAAAATTAAATTGATAATATCAATTTATTAGTTAAGACAATATAAAATAAATCTACAAATCATGAGATAATAAAACAAATAGTATAAATTTTCAAAAATAAATTATTTATTAGTTATCAATATTCAATAAAATATGCAAAAATTAACAATCTTATAAATTTTTTCATAAAAATACTTAAATCTTAAAAAGCTTACTTATTTATACAATTTAAAATATGAACTCAAATTAAGAAATTTATGAAGACTCAATAATTAGTATATTATGCCTTTTCAATGTTTTTGATAGAAAAATTTATGTTCCTGGTTATCGAAGGGAAAATGACATTATGAAAAATATTTTAATGTAAAATTATAAAATTGAAGACAATAAGGAGCATTTTTAGCTTTATATATATTTTAAGAAAATGAAAATATCTAATAATAAATACAAAATATATGGAAATTCCTTTAAAAAGACGATTTAGAAGCAATTATAAAGTATTCATCAAATTTAGACAATAAAATTTAAATGTAATATAAGAAATTTTTTAGTGTTGAATTAAGTTTAACATTATTTAAACAAGAAGACTTACTATAATTTTTAAATGGTTTGCTAGAATAAAGACTTGAAAATGAATTATCAAAAAAAAGCTTAATATTAGAAAATAAATAAAAAACAAATAAAAATGAAGAAAGGTCTTTATCTCCATATATTAAATAATAATAGTCTTTGAAGAAAATACCTAGATTACTAAGTTAAAAATCTATAATTGAGATTAATAAATCAGGTAATTTCTTTTAATTCAAGATAAAGATCCATTATTAAAAAGTATTTAGACAACAGATAAAAAAAAATAAAAAGAGGCCAATTTTAAATAATGGGAAGAAAAAAAAATAAGGGAATAGCAAAAAAAAACTATTCATTAAAAAGCTGAATAATTAAAATTAGAATAGAAAAAAAATCTCATGAATGAAGATAGAGTATTCTTATTTTTATATAAAATTTTATTTTTTCATTATTTAATTTTATTCAATTTGGTTGATAATATAAAATTTATTACTATTATTATATAAATGCTATAATAATTAATTCATATTAAATTGTGAAAAATTGTTAGAATATTAATATAAAATTTAAGTGACTTAAATAAAATTTTATATATCATAATCAGGACTTTTTTTTAAAATATAAAAGTGATTTAATAAATGCTTAAATTTTTCTTGATTAAATTATTATTTAAAGATAATTTTATTAATTGAATATTATCATAATTTCTTATAAATAATTTTTCTTACTTTTACAATTTTTAACATTGCTTTATAAAAAAAATTTACTATAAAAAAAAGAAATTAATGCTTTAAAACTAAATAACACCTTATTATAATAGAAACAAAAATTATCAATAATGTTAAAAAAAAAAGGAATAAACTAAAAAAACTTTGATTAATCTCCTGATCAAGATAGATAATAATATAGGCAAAACTATATAAAAAAAAACTTCGAAATAAATAGGTCTAATTTGTCATATGATATAGACAAATTACCAAGTTTATTAAATAATAGCAATTAAGATTAAAATTTTGTGAAAATAATCTCAAAGGAAGAATTGAAAAATATAAGAAAAGATAATTTTAAACCTTATTAACTAAAATTAGAGAGAATAAATAAAACTTAAATAAATAAATAATAATTAGAATATCAAATTAATGCTTTAAATACTTGATTTAATTTATCAAAAATCGTATATTTTTTTAAAAATATTATATATTATTAAATGAATATTTCAATTTATCGAGAATTTGATTAAACCTTACTGATTTCCACACATAACATAATCATCAATAATTAATATTTGATTGATAGGTTCATTGAGTAATTATCTAAATTAAAACATTTCTCCACAGTCATATATATTAATCATGCTATCTAAATTAAAATATTAAAAACCTTTAAGTCCTATTATGATTGAACTCTATATTTTATTAAAACATATTGGTTCACTTGATAAATTTATAGTATTATTTATCTTATGTAAAATATATATACATTTTTATTTATGTGATCTCTTTCATAAATTACACTAAAATCGCTAATAAATGCAAAATATTTGTTCTCTCCTGATGGTAGTACTTCGATATTATACTATAATTATAATTTTATACTTTTTCTTATTAAATATCCTTTATTTAATCACTTTATTATATTTAGTTCAATAAATCAAATTCATCTATTAAATAAAATTCATTTTTTATTATCTCATACACGTTAATTATTCCTTATTTTAGACCAAAACATACTTTACAGTCACTAATCTATTTAATTGTACTAATCTCAGTATTTTCATTTTAAAAAATCTTTATATATATTTAATACTTTATTCAATTCTAAAATATCTTCATTTAATAAATACTAAAATACGCTTCCCTTATTTGTAAAAATAAGGTCATTCATAATTAATAGAATAAATTCATCACTTTTTTATATATCTGCTCTGAAATTTTGATAAAAACCAATTTTTTCTAAATCAATTTATTTAATTTCTTAAAGATTATCACTAAAACATAAATATTAATTATATTATAAGTGTTTAATTTATGTGACAATGAATTTAAAGTCGTAAACATGTATAAGTTCACCACAATGTTGATTCCATATTTTTAAAGACCCATTTTTATGACTTGTAACATAAAAATTCTCATTTAAATATAGTAATTTAATCATATTGTATGTGCCAGAAATTACTTATTAAACAACATTTTCATTTATATTGACATAGTAAATACTTCCGTCTATGGATCCAGCAATAAATTCGTTCATTTGTTTATTCAAATTTACACTATTAGGTTAAAATCCATATCTATATTTTCTTAAATTTTCTAAATCTTATATTTATTCTATATAGTCATTTATATATAAATATCCGTCTTGACTAAATATAAATATTCTATTATCTTTGCAAATTATATGACTAATTTCTTACCAACATACTTTTTTTTCAAATACCAATTGATAATTTTTATCATAAACGATAATTTATCCTTTTTGACAACCAGAAATTAAATATTCTTAATCATTAATATAAATATAATCACAACATGTAGCTTAATTTTGAATATTAACATCATAATATTAAAGTTGATTATCAGGTTCAAAAGCATAAAAATAAATTTAGTTATTTCCTACTGTTACAAATGATAATTTATCATCTTAATCAAAAGGGTTAATCTATGTAAAATATATATATTACTAAAACATCATTTATTTCATCAGAATTAATGGTTGAAGAAATCAATTATCTCATTATTACATCCCATACACAAATCTATTTATCTATGCTTATTGATATCAAATATTTTCCATCCTAAGACACGCTCATACACTATATACTTTCTGTATGATACGATAAAACCTTAATATTTTTATATATACATTCACTATTCTTAAAGATTCAGTTGATAACATATATATATTTGTTTTTTACTTTTCTTAATTTAAAGTTGCTGCCCCCACAAAAATTATACTTTATTCTTTATTTGATGTTATACAAGTAATTTCCTCAGAAAATGTTGCTATTCTTTATTTTTTATTTCTTGAAAATTGTTCGAAAATTATCATATTTTATACGGTATATGCAACATATCCATTATCTTCATTCCAAATTACATTATCATGTGTTTTATTGTTAAATGATGTTAAATATTAAATTTAGATTTTTTAAGAATTTTATTGAATTTAATGTATTTTTTAATTTATATCATAATCGCTTTAAAATTCTTATTATTTAATTGAATTAGCATTTAAATCTTACTATAATGTCATTCTACTTTATCTAAATATTTTTTATTTTGAATATTTTATATTAATAGGTTTAAACTAACTACTAGTTACTAGTTATTTTTAATTTTTTTAAATAGGTTCATTTATAAAATCTTATTATATATCATCATCTTATAAATTAAAGGATTTCATTTCTACAACTTGACTGAGTTTGCTTTTATTTTACATATTTGTATTAAAAAATTTAGTGGCAATAGGTACTAAATTGGAAAAATCTTTTTCTTCTTTTTAAATTTATTGTTAATTATATTTCCAAATATAAAATCCTTCTTGACCTCCACAAGTTATTAAATAATCATCAACTATGACTAATGATTGTATCTTTTTTATAAAAAAGATACTTCAGAAATATGGCTTGTATAAATTTATGGTGTTTTTAATTTGTAATCTTTATCCCAAACTTTTAATATTTTATCATTTCCAACACTAATAATGAATTAATCATCATTTGATAACTTCGCATCATTCATTTGTTCTCTATGCATAACAGGAATGTCTTTCAATGCAAAAACTGAAAACTATTTACTTATAAAAAATTAACATAATCTTCATTATGAGAAACTCCAAAGATTTTTAATTTACAATCTTATGTTACAACTATTATTTCTTTTTAATCCTCTGATAAATTCATTTTCTTGATTGAACTTTGAACTTAGAATTTTAAAATCAATGTTAATGACTATTTTTTATAAATGATTTACGTTCAATAAATAAACATTAATACACTATGCTGAATCGCCTACAGTTAAAAAGTAATCATTAGCAAAAATTGTTTATGGGTAATTTGAAGGTGTCTCTTATTGTAACATTTTAAATGGCTCGAATTTTTTGTTTGCATCGCATAAATAGTACATACATGTTTCATCGACAACTGATAATACTTAACCGTCTTTTGAAAAACTTAGGTTTTTTATCGGTTTTTTATGGAATCTATTTTATATTAATATACCTTTTCTCATATAGAATACATGTATTCTATATATCAAATACTCTAAGAGAACCTGATTAAAATCCACCTATAAATTAATCTTGATTTGGATTTGAAACAATGAATAAACAATTGTCATCTTTAGGATAAGAAAATTCATATTATTGATCAAAGTTTTAAATATCCCAAACTCTAATTGTTAAATCTAATATATATAAAATTACCTGTCGATAAAGTTATTATAGATTAACTAAATTTATGATACTCTATCTATTTTATTATTTCATTATGACTTCGTAATACAGTTCTATAACTTTATGCACTCAAATCCATTATTCCGAGACCTTTAAAATTCATATTTTACCCCCCTTACTACTTCCACATGCTACCTAAAGTGCATCTTAGCTTATATCTAAACTTAAAACTAAACCTTCATGCTTTGCTTCTAAGAAAAATTCAGAAAAATCAAGGGGCCAAACTCTTAAAAATTGATCTTCTGATCCAGTCACACAAAAACCAGCAGATACTCTTATTGAACATATACTGCTATCATGAACTTTAAATACTCCTTCTAATTCCCTTGTAAAATAATTTATCTAAAATAGCAATCCTAATTTTGAGCCTACAAATACTCTTCTGATCTGATATATTAAATATTATTTACTTAATCAGTGTAAGTTACTACTTGATCATTATTAAATTCAAAATCAAGTGCAGTAAAGATAGAATTTCTTGCATAGTGATTTAAAACTACTGCACAACCTGGCAAAAAACCTTTTTTTATTCTCAAAAATCTAATATTTTCTTTTCCACAACAAACTATTTTGTCAATTTCATATGGTGAAAATTTTGCACACAATATATTAAATTCTGAAGTTTATTTCGCTAATAACAAAGGTCTGTGTTATTTATCTTTTTAAGTAAGATCCCAAACTACCATAATTTCTCTGTTTCTTTCATCTTTCCCAACTGAACATAATAAATCACCATTATTTGAAAAACTTAAAGATTACATCATTTAATATTCAGTTACCTTTATTAAATAAAAATACCCATGAAAATATGCACAAATTATCTTATCTATCCCAAATTTTTATTTGACTATTTGGACCAATTTGAGCACTGGCTATAAATTAACCATTTTTGCTTATATCTAAACATTGAATTTAAGATGAATGACCAATTAATAAATTTTAAGTTTTATCATGAATATTGGCTTCAACTAATGTACTACCTGATGAAAAAAATAGAGTATTTTAAGGTGTGAATTTAATATCAGGGCATTCCATTCCTGAAAATCCTTAGCATTTAATCAGTTTTAATTAAGGATTTTAAGCTTTAAGAGATTCTTATTTTAATAAACTAATATTATCTTTATGATTTAAACTTTCTTTCATTGTTGAACCTTAAACTAATTTAATTTCTTCAATTTCATCTTATAATGGCAATGATTAATGAACTTCAAGCTATTTCAATTGTTATTTAACTAAATTTTATTTTTCTAATTTCTCTTAAACCTATAATTTTTATAATTCATATTTAAGAAAATTACCTGTTCTTTTTTTATTGTTATTCCATCTTTTTATGTTTAAAGTTCATTTTAAAGTTTTTTTTCTTTTTAATACAATTCACTCAAATTTTCAGGATAGTAATAAATTTTGTATTGATCCAAATAAGTTTACTTTTAGCTTGGTAATTTAAAGCACATTTCTTTTGGAAATGTTTTTTCATTGTATAAATTATCTGATGTATATATAGATCTAACAGACATATTGGAGCACACTTAAATTTATCTTAGAACCTAACATAAAAAAAATTTTACATGTTTATAAGTTCTTGATTTGCTGTGTAGCCCAGAATTTCTTAAAATATTTTCAAAATCAACTATAAAAGTTCCCCAAATAGGCGTTTCACATACTTTTGCTGGAATTTGTACAGTCATTCCAGAAGTTTTTTATTATTTATACATATTACTTACTGATATACGAATTACACTATTATCCAACATTATGAAATCAAAATGCATATGAAAAAATCTTTATATTTTAATAAATAAATTTAATAATCATACTTTTTATCTTAAGGTAAAAATTATAAGTATCCAAATCTACCTTCTATACCTAATGATTTATCCTATTTTTCTGGAATTGTGATTAAATTTGCTGTTGACACTTAGCCGTTTATTCTAAAGACTGATCTACCTATATATGTATCCTAATTTATATTAAATAAACATGGTCTTCAAAAACTGTTCCTTTTTTTGCACTATAACCAGGGTTCCATAATCCATAATGTCTAAAAATATCGACAAATGGATTTTACCAAGAAACTGAATGTGTACAAGTTCTTTCCATTTATATATAAAATTATAAATTTTTAAATTAATAAGTTAATAATTGTTTTCAAACTGGTTATTTTGATTTATATATATTCTCCAAATTATTATTATCTTAAGGAATTAGAGTAAATATATCTTTTTCAATGTCCTCATTTATTTCTTATTCAATGTTAACATTACACATAGTGAACTTAGTAACTTTTATAAATATAATAAAAAACATCTCACACAATCATCAAAAGGACATCTATCATCTATCCAAGCATGTTATCCTTAATCCGTAGGGACACAAACTTTTAAAAAAAAAGATCCTCCTTTTACATGCCTCATTTAGCTCTCTTAATTATTTTTTGCAACACTTTCTTAATCTTTTATTGCAATAAAAGTAAATTTAGCTATTTCATTTTTAGCTTCAGTTTTATAATCTGTCTATTAATAAAAAATGTTATATGGTTAATCAATAAATTCAGATAATAGCTTTATTTTACAAAATGCTAATTCTCTCATTTCTGGCCACATTCTACAATGTGTTTTACAACGAGGTTGAATTGAAAATTGCAAAACATTTTCTTTAATTTCTTTATTTATTATCAACTTTTACATTAAAGCAAATCTTAAGGTAGACAAGATTTACTGTTTAATTTAGCTTTTTCCTATATTTTTTTTAATAATACAATGTCAACTAAAAGTATAATAAAAATTGTATATATATATTTCATAATTATTATAATATAATTTTAAATATGTATTTAAAAAAGTATATAATATTAATTATGTATTTATTTTATATATTAGTATTTATTTTAAAAAATGGGCAAAATTTTTTAATTGTAATAATAATTGATTAAATTAATAAAAAATTTTATAA
>Ga0233399_1000982_pt1 | contig 10283 bp, 15 predicted proteins | sample 43DmetaG_FD_182698 | JGI IMG/M metagenome (GOLD analysis project Ga0233399, IMG submission 182698) | Seawater microbial communities from Monterey Bay, California, United States - 43D | ecosystem: Environmental > Aquatic > Marine > Coastal | place: USA: California | collected 2016-11-08 | reverse complement strand
AAACCATTTGCGGAATATTTACGCGCATAACTGGACGATGATCCGGTAAGCATGGCCGCAGACATTCCAGCCTGAGATAATTCTTCTTTAGCGTATGCCGATGCTGACAATTGGCCGCTTTCAGAAATTAGCGTTGTGGTAGCTTTTACATACACCGAGCCGCACAACTCAACTAACTCGTCTTGCTGTATTACAGAGCATCCTAAAGCTGTTGCAATGGGTTTTACCGCTTCCAATATATCTTCGTTGCTTCTGTAATTATACTTGCCAAAAGTGTTGCGCTGGCCTTTTGGCGCTTTTAGTTGTTTTTGGATGCTTACTAAATAGTCATTGATTGTCATCTCTTTGCTCATTTTAATTTGAATTTTGTTACAGGTTTAACTTTAGGCTCTATCTTTTCAAAGCCCCAACGTTCTAAAATTTTGTACATCATGTTTTGTGTCATGCCGCCACCTTTCCATTTGCTTTTGTACATCGCAACGGTTGGATATAAATAATGAGTCTTTGCCATTATCTCTTGCAAAGAATGATATTCAAAAATCCATGTTAGTGCTTCAGTGGCAGTATATGCCTTGCTTTTGCTTAAATTAAAAAGTTTCTTGTTTTCCATTTCCAATAAATTATATCAGCAAATATATAGTTTTTTAATTTAAAGTGATATATTTGCTTAAAATAATTTGAATGAAGCCAATTACACATTTGAAAAAGTTATGGTTAGCCGAGCAGGTTCGCAAATATCCAGGACGGCCAGAATACACCTTTGGGAATATGAATACCTGGACAACGGCCAAGCCGGAGCGCAGAGAACTAAAACGAACAGAGGCTTTTTTAAACCTTGTTGGTGGGTGTAAGGCCAACATAATAAGCAACACTGGCAAGCGCATTGACAACCGAAAACAATACATAGATGCAGTTGGTTTTAGCAGAACAATCGGATCTGTTGAATATAGGCCAAGCGACTTGCAGAATGGTTTTAGCGACATACAAGCCACAATGTTTGGCCGAGCTTGCTATTTGGAGTTAAAACGTAAGTACAAAAACGGGAAAGATCGCCAGAGCGAAGCACAAAAGAAATTTCAAAAGCAGGTAGAAGAGGCGATGGCGCTTTATATCATATTTGAAAGTTTTGAAGATTTTTACACGCGGGTTTTTCCTGCTGTAAAAGCAAACCCAATGATGAGTAAATTAACAAGTAAACAATAGAAACATGGATTTCAAAGTAACGGGCGCGATTACGCAAATTTCAGAAGTAGTAAAAGGCCAAAAGAAAGATGGTTCTGGAGAATGGCAAAAATTATCTTTCACAATTAAAACACCGGACGAATACAACAACCTTTATGCGTTTGATGTATTTGGAGACGAAAAAGTGGAAAACTTTAACCAATACAACAAAGTTGGACAAAACGTTGAGGTGTCTTTTAATATTCGCACAAACGAATGGCAAGGCAAATTCTACACATCTCTGCAAGCATGGAAAATTTTTAAAGCAGAGGCAGCCGCAGCTCCAGCAAAAGCAATGGAGGAAGTGCCAACGGATGATTTACCTGACTTTTTAAAGTAATGACACGCGATGACATTGTAAACTTAGGGCGGTTGAAAAACAGCCGCCTTGAGTTATACCAAAAATATCAGCATAAAGGGCTGCACGTTAAAAAGCCAGATGGCCGAGTGTTTTTAACACCTAAAGATTTGGCGGATTGCATTTACGCACTCAAAAATGATTTGAAAGAATTAAGAGCGAAATATCACGCACTTTAATATATTTGCAGTGTTGTTGGGCTTCGACATTATACCAACAAAACGAAATTAACATTGCCCTTTCGAGGTTTACGAGGTCGAAGCCGTGAATTTTGAAGGGGCTTTTTAATTTAAAAAATCATGGTTGAAATATTTAAACCAATACAAAGTTATCCAGATTATCATGTTTCAAATTTAGGAAGAGTAAAGAGCTTAAAGTTTGGAAAGGAAAGGATATTAAAACAATCTAAAAGTACAAATGGTTATCATACAGTTTGTTTATGTGAAAACGGTAAAAACCACAGAAAAAAAACCCATAAACTTGTAGCAGTTGCCTTTCTTAACCATGAGCCAAATGGCCTTAAATTAGTAGTTCATCATAAAGACAATAACCCTTTAAATAATAGGATTGATAATTTAGAGGTTATAACCCAAAGAGATAATTGCATGACCCACCATAAAGGCACTTCTAAATATAAAGGTGTTAGTTGGTCTAAATCGCGTAAAAAATGGAGGGCGCAAATCTATATAAACGGTGAAATCAAAAACTTAGGCCGTTTCAAATGTGAACTAGCAGCATTAAACGCTTACAATAATGCCTTAAAAGAATTTTATTTACACCTCAGTAAATGAAAATAATAACAAACCCGGATAAGTACCTTTCTAAACGACTCGTAAACTCATTCTTTGAGATTGGAACTATAAACCACGTTGACAAGGTAATGACTGGAAACGGGGCAACAACAGCATTTCTAACAACACCGCCCGAAATAAACAAAACCAAAATTCTAATTGCTCCAAATAAAGGGGTTGTAATAAACAAGCGCGAGCAATACAACGACAACGCAAACTATTCTTTTGTATACAAGGAGAGCGACCATATTATTTACGGATCGTCTTTTGTTGTTATAGTAGTAGACACCTTTTTTCTAAAACTTGATCTTATTACTCAAATGGTAGAGCGAGGAGATGTAGAAGCCATATTAGTGGATGAATATCACTCTATGCAGCAGCAAAGCGCATTCCGGCCAAAACTTGAGATGTTTATAGATAAGCTGGAAGAGCTGAAAGACCTTTGCAAAATAGCAACGATAACAGCAACGCCAACAGACTTCCAAGAGGTAACTATTCGCATTGACAATATAAACCAATGCTATGCAAAGACTACTGTAATAGAACAGCACAACGACCACAAAGAGCTTATAAAAACAGCTAAGAAATTAGCCGATGCAAACAAGAAAATTTTATTGGCTACAAATAGCGCAGCGACAATATGCCAATTTGCAGATAAGAATAAAATACTAAAAGCGCATTTAATTATTGGCGAATCATTGATGGGAAATATAACCGAGAAAGTAATCATAAAGCCAGACATTGAGTCCAACATTGTTGTAATATCCTCACGAGGATTTGAGGGTGTCGATATATTAGGGCCAGACTACACCATATTTTTCTTTGAAAATAGGCGATCACCGTCCACTACATTTTACATCTCTAATCTCATCCAGGCAATAAATAGAACAAGAGACGGAGCGCAGCGCATTTATTACGGCAGAGTAAACAACATAAAAGCAAGGCCAACACTTATTGATCCAGGCAAAGTGATAAACCTAAAAGAAACAACAGAAATTTCCTTTGAGAAAAAGCAAAATAAAGACCACCAAGCAGCTAATAAGTACCTAATATTTGACCAAGACAACGAAATAATAACCGCAAACGATTGGCTTTACGGTCTTGAAATGGAGACTATAAAATACGATGAAGGACTGCGCGAGTTTAGAGAATACCTAAACGATAGGAAAATAAAAATTATTGACATGAATAAAGAAACGCCAAATCCTATTGGCGCTCCAAGAATAAGAAATGCAGAATATTTTTTGATGGAAAACCAGCAGCTAATTGAAGAGCAAGGACTGTTCGGTGATGATTACAGACTGCAAGCGTATTACTATGAGGACTTAAAGACTCCACAGCGCGACCTCGTTAAGTATATGAGGCGCAAAAACTACAATGGTCAATTTGTGCCTAACGAAAGATTAATGCGTTTAAAAGAGATTATTTCAGACCCGGAGGTTTTTAGGAATATCGTAGAAAAGGCAACCAAATTGCAAAAAAGATATTATTTCCAAGTAAAATTTAAAAACAAGCCAGATGTAGCAGCCACCGAGTTTGACAACTTCGTGAAAAACGTAAATAAAAACATTTTGCATTTTATGTTTTCATTAGCAAACGACACAATCCGGTTTAAAAAAGAAATTGTAGGATCTCGTGATTTCAACGTTTTAGTGCGGTTAGGAGAGGCCGTATTAAAATACATATCTGAGGATGTTTTCAATCTACAAATGGACATATTCGATATAAAAAACGCATATCCGCGAATACTTTATGCTCTGGCCGGTGAGCAGCTTAAAGATGATTTCTATGGCTCAGATAAGAAAAACAAAGTGAAAATAAATGTGATGCTGAATGATAAATGGCATAAAAATGACAGCAATATGAAGCCCGCACATTTAAAAGCAACTGCAATTCGAGACTTTAAAAAACTAAACTTTTTGCCAAATGTAATCGAATACTATATGGAAAACTTTTATACCAGGAAACACAAAGATGGGGTTTACAACACCTTCGCAAAACACGAAAAAAAGATTATAAACTCAGCTTTGCAAATTCTAATTAATGATGCTGATGAAAACGAAAAGCCATTTTTAGGGTATGGTAGACGGCACGATTCTCTCGTATTTTTTAACTACACCGGACACCAAAAAATACTTACTTCACTCGAATATTTAGGTCAAAATGGGTGGTTTAAATAGTCCGAAAATGAACACTTTGCGTGTAGCAGATTCCGAAAAAACGGGCAAAATTTCGGTTTTTGCTACACGCAAAGCCACTGATAGCGCGGTTTAACGTCCAGAAAATAAGAATATATATATACTAAATTCTCAGTACTATGAAACAGAAATGGATGAACCCAATTAAAGGTCAATTTTTTAAAACAAAAAAAGGAGTGTATTCAATCGTTGGAATTTGGAGAAATCCAATCTCCGGAGAAATAATTTCTTTTGAAGTAAAAGACGATCAAAAAAAAGTTACAGAAGTGAAAGCAGATGTCTTTCGTTCTAACGAATCCAAAATTGAATATTTTGACAACACACCAGATTAAAAAACTACTTTTATATTTATTAAAATAATTTTATATATTTGTCAAGAATTTAAAACACAAACAAATGGAATTTTTAGCAGCATTAGTAATTATCGCATTCGTAATTTTAACAATGAAATGGGTCGGGGCTTGGATGCTCGGAGTAACAAATGTTCTCGACAAGCAAGATAAAGCAATGATAGAATTGAAAAAAACAAATATTACATTGTCAAACATTTTAAAAGAATTGCAGAAATAATGTTAGAGCTAAAATACATCAGACAAGACCTTTTGAAAAAGGCAAATGAACTTGACGAACAAATAAAGTCAAAAGATGCTTATGAAGAACCAATAGATCGCGCTCACTTGATTGGAAAGCTATCCGGTATGTTAGACAGCATCGAGATAATAAACGAGCGCATAAAGGCAATTGAAATCAGTAACGGAATAAACGATCTAATATCCTAACAATGGAGCAAGAGATAAAATACTTAGAGGCACGCATTGAAGCATTGACTGCCGAACTGGAAAACAAAAACAACACTCTTTCCAGTATTAAATTTCACTTATCAAATCTTAAACTATCCGGTAGCAACAAAAAAACGGTTGAAGAGTTAGTTAATTGGTGTAGCTAACGCATTGTGTATGATGCGTATGCCGATAGGCTATGCAATATACACGTTGTTACCTGCTGTACGGATTTAAAAGATAAAATATGAAAATAAACGAAATATATTTAGGGGATTGCTTAGAGTTAATGCCTAAACACGTAGAAGATAAAAGTATTGATATGATTTTTTGCGACCTACCTTATGGAACTACTCAAAACAAGTGGGATAGTGTAATACCTTTGGATAAGTTGTGGAGTGAGTACGAAAGGGTAATTAAAGATAATGGCGTAATATTATTAACAGCTGCACAACCATTTACAAGTGCTTTAGTTATGAGTAATATTAAACTTTTTAAATATGAGTGGATATGGCAAAAAACAAAGTGCAGCGGACATTTGAACGCAAAAAAAATGCCTTTAAGACAGCACGAAAGCGTGTTAATTTTTTACAAAAAGTTACCCACATATAATCCGCAAGGTTTGATTGATGGCGATTTTAATAATAGCAGACCTGCACAAGGAAGTGGAATTGTAAAAAATTACGGCAAAGAAAGATACACTAAACAAATAAGCAAAAAAGGGAATTACCCAAAAACAATACAAGAATTTGCAAATCCAAGTGGAGCAGGGCATTTACACCCTACAATGAAGCCATTATCTTTAATTGAGTATATGATTAAGACGTACACTAACGAAGGCGATTTGATTTTAGATAATACTTGCGGAAGTGGTACAACTGGACTTGGAGCAAAAAATCTTGGGCGAAACTTTATTATGATGGAGCAAGACCCTGAATATTACGAGATAGCTTGTAAACGAGTACAAGGGTAGTATTGCAGGTAACAAAAGGATATGGTTATTAACCAATTTATCCTTTAAAACCTAGTAATCTGGATTTGCTAGGTTTTTTTTATTTTTGTCTTGAATAATCAAATATTTTCAAAATGGCAACAGGACATGGAGGTGCAAGAAAAGGTGCAGGAAGGCCACGAAAGATTGACGAAGAGCTATTACATCAAATGATGGATAAAGCATTAGCTCCACAAGAGGTGTGGGAACATCTTGCTGAAAAAGTTAGAGATGGAGACACAGCAGCGATTAAACTATGGCAGGCTTACAGACTTGGGAATCCTACAAAAAACATTGATCTTACCTCAAACGGCCAACAGATTAACATTGCACCAATTGAATGGGTGGAATAAAGATTCATAAGGCATATCAGCCGCTTATAACATCCGACAAGCGTTATTTCTTTTTGACCGGTGGACGTGCTTCGCTGAAATCTACAACCATACACGACTTTGCAAGCCGTCTAACATACGAGCGCGGGCATGGTGTATTGGTAACGCGTTACACAATGGCGAGTGCTGAGAAGTCTATCATCCCAGAGTTTAAAAGCTCAATATCTTTAAATGGCTCTGAGGGTGATTTTCATAAAGCCGGCAACGTGTTTACAAATAAACACACCGGCTCTTTCATTCTCTTTAGCGGTATAAAAACAAACTCAGGAGATCAAACGGCAAACCTCAAATCGTTACATGGCATAACCACATGGATAATTGACGAGGGCGAGGACTTTAACGATGAGCGTACCTTTGATGATATTGATGATTCAATACGAGGCAGCAACAACAAAAACCGCGTTATCTGGATCCAAAACCCTACAACAAAGGAGCATTTCATTTATAAGCGTTGGGTAGAAAATCACGTTGGCTACAAAGAAATTGATGGCGAGCAGGTTGTAATTTCAAACCATCCGGATGTTGAGCCAATACACACCACTTACCACATAGCAGAAAAGTTGGGGTATTTGTCTAAATCATTTTTGAATAAAGTAAACCGCATCAAAAAAGAAAACCCTACAACGTACAAGCACAAATATTTGGGCGGTTGGCTCGATAAAGCAGAGGGTGTTATCTTCAAAAATTGGAAGTTGGGAGATTTTGACAAAACCCTTCCGGTGATATATGGCCAAGATTATGGATTTGCAAATGATCCATCTACATTGGTTAAGGTTGCTGTTGACAGAAAGAAAAATAAAATATACCTTGATGAATGTATTTACAAGCAGCATTTAACAACGTCTGATTTAGTCGTTTTAAATAAAAAATATGCTGGTAACAACTTAATCATTGGAGACAGCGCAGAGCCGCGACTTATTGAGGAAATGAAAAGGGAAGGTGTAAACATAAAACCAAGTGAGAAAGGTGCTGACAGCATACGAATTGGCATTGCTCGAATGTTAGACTTTGAATTGATAGTGACGCCCGATAGCACCAACCTCATCAAAGAACTAAACAACTATGCTTGGAATGATCGCAAAAGCGGAGTGCCAATTGATAACCATAACCATATAATTGACGCGGTGCGGTATTCATTAGAAAAATTGATTGGCAAACCGACAAAAAAGATATACGCAAAAGTTTATTAAATTTGATGCTTAAAAGTTCAACATGAATATTCTCCAACGATTACTGAAAAGACTTTCGCCAGAAACGGCAGAGAGAAACAAAAAAATACTTACCAGTTTATATTCCTATTCCACTTTTGGTGCTTTCGTTCAGCCATACCAAAACTTAAAACAGCTCATAGATGAAGGATTTAAGCGCAACGTTGATGTTTACAGCGTTGTAAATTGGACAGCAGAGAACGCAGCAAATATTCCAATTTGTGTTGAGATAGAGCGCGGTGGCGAATGGATAAAAGCGGAGAATCATCCCTTGCAAAAGTTGATTGATAAACCAAACCCATACCAAAGCGGGTTGGAGTTTGCACATCAGGTTTATGGATTTTACCAAACTACCGGAAACACTTTTATTTATGGCAATCGTCAGGAGGCAGGAGTAAATCAAGGACAGCCACAAGAGCTGTTTATCATGCCATCTCAACACACCGAAATAAAAACGGGCGGGTGGATGAATCCAATAAAGGGATATTCTTTAAACCTTGTTGGTGGCGAGTGTCACGAATTGCCGTATGAGGATGTGTTACACATGAAAGCGCTTACATTAGAATTTGGCAATGGTCAAGAATTTTGGGGTATGTCTCCGCTTCGTGCTGGCCTTTTATCGTTGGAGCGGTCAAATGCTAATTACCAGGCGGCAAGCACAGCATATAAAACAATGGGCATGGCTGGAATATTATCTGTTGAGGATGATGAGTTTACTCCGGTCCTGAGTGAAGAGCAGCAACAGCAAGCCGAAAGAAGGTTAGACGAAGATTACATGGGTGTTTTTAATCAAGGTAAGACTATGGTTACAAACAGAAATGTGGAATACACTAAGCTAGGTTTGTCTCCGGTAGATTTAAACCTATTGCAAGATAAGCAGGCCACGTTGCGCGATATTTGCAACATCTACAAAGTTTCATCAATCATATTTAACGACAACGAAAACAGCACGTACAACAACGCAGAGCAGGCAATAAAACGTGCTTACAGCGATGCAATAAAGCCGTTGGTTGATAGATACGTTCAAGAGTTAAATGAATGGCTAGCACCAAGCTATGGAGACAACGTGCGCATTGTAGCTGATTACTCAAGAGTAACGGCATTACAAAAAGACTATAAAGAGTTGAGTGAATGGATTACACGCTTGACAGATGGCAAGATCATAACGCCAAACGAAGGGCGCGTCTATTTAGGCAAAGAGCCAATTGAAGATGAGTTTATGGATAAGGTTTACACCAACGCTGGAACTATTGCTTTGGAGGACACTTCATTTGATCCATTTATAGAAACACCAGAGGCAGCAAAAGCAGCGGGCGAACATTATCTAAAGAAATGACAACAGCCGAAACGCAAAGACAATGGAGGCGCAACCACAACCAAGCGCGGCAAGCATATCGCATTTGGAATAAATCTTGGCAAGACTACTATTTAAAGCAAGGGCGAATATTGCTAAACAATTTAACCGAGCCGGATGTGATATTCCCAGAAGAGGAAGTTTCTCAGCTTTTCTCTATGATGTACGTGGATGTTGGAACTAAGTTTGCGGAATCTACTTACTCAAGCTTCAAAAATCTAAAGATAAAAAGAGAGCCGCCAAAAAATTACTTTGGCATTTGGGAGCAGTATATGGTTCAATTTGCGCTCAATAAAGGTGGTGCAAGTATTGTTTCTATTTCTGCCACAGCAAAGGCAAGAGCCATAACAATAATAGAGGCGGCAATAGCTGAAAGCATCGAGCAAGGTTTAGGCGCTGTTGAGGCTGGCAAATTGATTGACAAAGTAGTTTGGGACGAATGGAAGATAGTTTCCAAATTCAATGCTGAACGCATCGCCAGAACGGAAATAATAGCAGCACAAAACGAAGGCGCGTTTATTGGAGCAGATGCAATGGGCATACCGATGAATAAAATATGGCTTACTGCATTGGATGGTAGAGAGCGCGATGCTCACGCAATGGCAAACGGACAGACGGTAGATATGGAGCAGGATTTTGTTGTTGGAGGTGTTACGATGAGTAAACCAGGAGCAAAGGGAGCGCCACCGGAAGAGGTTATAAATTGTCGCTGCTCGGTAGCTTATGAGCCAAAACCATTAACTGCAACACCTCAAAGGCCGCTATAAGAAAAATTTATTTATTTTTGTAAAAACCATTGACATGGAATTAAGATATAAAAGCAATTCATTAGAGCTAAAAGATATTGACGAAAAGCAAGGCATCATTCAAGGATATGCATCTGTTTTTGGCAATAAAGATTCGGACGGTGATGTAATTGTAAAAGGTGCTTATTCAAAGACGATCAACGAGAACAAAAACCGCATTGCCTTTTTATATCAACATGACATAA
>Ga0233399_1000975_pt1 | contig 10337 bp, 3 predicted proteins | sample 43DmetaG_FD_182698 | JGI IMG/M metagenome (GOLD analysis project Ga0233399, IMG submission 182698) | Seawater microbial communities from Monterey Bay, California, United States - 43D | ecosystem: Environmental > Aquatic > Marine > Coastal | place: USA: California | collected 2016-11-08 | reverse complement strand
CCAATATTATACATAAAAATAATATCATAAATAAAATTTAACAATATAATTTTTATGATAATTTAATTTTAAATTAATTAAAATGAAATATTTTTAGATATTTTAGCCATTTGAGAATTAAAATTGTGCATCAATAATAATTGTTTTTGACTAAATGAAATATATATTTAATACAAGTGAAGGATTCTAAAGAAATTCAAAGTATATAAATGAATTAAAAGAAAATATAATATAAATTTGAAGAATGCAAAGATATTTTTAACATAATTTAAAACATAATAAATGTCAGGATTAATTGGTATATTGTTAACAGTAATGAGTTAAGAGAATAAAAAATTTTGTTAGATATACGGTCCATAGAATATGATAAAATATATAAATACAACTAAGTACATAATAATAAATAAGGTATGTATTTACTCATAATTTAATGGGTCATAGTTTTTATGATTTTTAAACAAAATAGTGCATTAAAGGTATTTTAAGATTTTTTATATTAACCGAATTTAAGGAATTACTAATAAGAATGATTTAAATTTTGTGTACGATAAACCTTTAACGATATATGATGAAGAATTTATAAATATGTCTGAAAATAAAAATGATTCTAGTGAATATATAAAAAATAATAATTATCAAGATCAATTTATATAAATTACTCCTATTATCACAGAAAATAACCAAAATACAATTATCTAATATATATGTGTACCTAACTCAGCATTCAAATTTGATAAAGAAAAAATGAGCAATACTTTTAAACAATAATAACTTATACCATAATTTATTAAAGATAAATAAATTACAATAGATAATTAAACACTAAAAATAGAAGATTTCTAAATTTAAAAATAATAGCCATTGATAATTATATTAGATTGTCCAAATTAATAAATAATGAATTAAATCATAGAAAATATGAAATTTTAATAATATTTTAAAAAAAACATAGATTAAAAATCATAAAGAGTATAAAATATAATTATATATGCCGATATAGATGTTTTGACAAATCAAAATTTTTAAAATTGGCTAAATGAGTTCGATTCTGAAGTTATAATAATTAATAATTAATTGAAATAATATAATGTAAACTATAAAGACATAATAGATAATTATTAATAACCTTTTTATTTATTTAGATAATAACAGTTAAGATAATTTTTTCCTGATTTTTTTCCAATTATGAAATTATAAAAATAAAAATTTAGCGAATCAAATAATACAACAAATGATTATTATGATATAGAATTAGTATTAAAAAATATATAAAAAAAAAAGCTTGCCATGAATAAAGAATATCATTTAGAAAGTCATAAAAAAGATAGAATTTAAAAACAATAAGAAAATAAATAAGAGGAATTTTTGAAAAACTATAAATAAATTGAAAAAAAAGTTAGCTTATATGAAAATTTGATAACTGAAAATTTTGACCCAAATATAATATTTCTAGGTACAGGGAGTTAATATCCATAAAAATTCAGAAACACATCAAGTATACTTATATAAAACAATTTATTGAATATAATGTTTGATTGTGGAGAAAGTACATTGCAATAATTTATAAATTAATTTTCTTAAGATTATAAAAAATAATTGAAATTATTGAAAATAATATTTATTACGCATATCCATTGTGATCATAATTTAGGAGTATTTCAATTGCTTTTAGAAAGATAAAAATATTTTAATGATAAAGTATTTTTAATTATACCTTAAAATATGACTAGTTGGATATAATATCATAGGTAATTTTTATTAATATAGTGAAATAATTGATAAATTAAATGTTATAATTATAAATTCATAAGATTTAATTGATCGTAATGATATAATTGGATAAAAAATATATTAATATAAATTTGGTCTATATGTAGATCCTAATATATAAAAATATCTTGATGTGTAATAGATTGATAAATAAAAAAATTTAGAACATTTCAAATAATTTCTATTAGATCATTAAATTTAAAAGTTTTTACCAATTTCGGTTATTCACTGTCCAGAATCTTTTGGAATTCTATTAGAATATTAGAATAAATTTAGGGTATATTATTTATAATAAATTATGATCGTTTAAAATAATATATAAGATTATATATTCTGGAGACTGCAGACCAAGTAAGAATTTAATGCATTACTAATGTGATATATTGATTCATGAAGCCACCTTTTAATCTGATGAAAATCTTAGAGCTAAATAATTTAATCATTCAACTATTTTGGGCGCAGTTATGACTGGATATAAAATGAAGGCATAGAAACTATTTTTAACTCATTTTTCTTAAAAGTTTTCACTATTTTAATATATAGATAAAAATAGATTAATTTATAAAATGATTTTTAAAAAAAAATTGATCAAGATATTATAGATTACATAAAAGAAAATACTATTATAGCTTATGATCATATGATTGCTAATTTAAGGTAATTAGAAAATTTACCTGAATAAAATAGATTAATGACCCATTTTTTATAAGAATTTACTTAAAATTGAGAGTTTTATTATAATATTTGCAAATTTTTATTAGACATTAACTATAATAAATTAATATATTAAAAAAATTTTAATTTATTATAAAAAATATTTTAGACATGATATATGTGAATTTATTTATCATCCTGTATATTAAATCATATTATATTAATCCAAAATTTACATGGCATTAATGAATGTGAAATTAATATTAGGGTTAAAATAATTCTTTACATTAATCTTTGAAATAAAATTTTAATTTATTTGATATAGTTTTATTAAATTTTTAATAATTCTCAGAAATATGCAAATAAATTAAATAAATAAGCATATACCAAAAAAATATGAATCAAAAAAAAATGATTATTGTTAGAAGTATATAGATTCTGGTGAAAGACCATAGAATTTTATTAGAGACATTCTTCCTTAAGAAAGATTCTAAGATTATCCAAAATTAAATGAATTAATAAGATTAAAAGATGAATTATTATTGAAAAGAAATTAAGTATAATAATATAAAAAAAGCCAGGTATGTGTATAAAACAAGATTTAAAATAATTAGACTTGTAATTTTTAGGAAAATTTGATGTAATTCTAATGGATCCACCGTGGGAAGAATATAAGAGAAGAGTGAAAATGGTAATGATATAAATATAAAAAGTGTTTTCCTTAATAAGCTGAAAAATATCAATAATGGAGCTTAGAAGAGATAGGTTTTATTATATATATATTAGCTAGTCTTTAAATAGAGAATATTGCAGATTAACCTAGCTTTATATTTCTTTGGGTTGGATCTGAAGGTTTAGAATCTGGAAGGTTTTATTTTTTATACATTAGAGAGTTATTTAGAAAATGGGGATATAAACGATGTGAAGATATTGTTTGGATTAAAACTAATAAAAATAGATAAAACACAGATTAGCTTTTTTTTTAAGAAAATTCATTATTATAGAGAGTAAAGGAACATTGTCTTGTAGGCCTAAAAGAATAAAATATTTAAAGAGGAGATATTCGTAGAACAAGTGAAAGCTCATTTATTCATCCAAATATTGATACAGATGTTATTGTTTCGGAGGAGCCTGAATTTGCTGACACATAGAAACCTGATGAAATTTATAATATAATTGAAAGGTTAATAATGTATTTATAAAAGATTTTGTTTAGGAAGAAAAAGAATTGAACTTTTTGGTAGAAATAAAAGAAATGGGTGGTTAAGCTTGGGACCAAATGTTCCAGAAACAGATTTTGATAAAGATTTGTATGAAAAGTATTTTGAGGAAGACTATCAATTTTAAAATTAATAAGATTGGTATGGTGGTATATTTTAATAATAAAAGGTAGATATATAGGAACAACTACAGAAATTGAGCACTTTAGACCAAAATCCCCTAAAACTTAAGCATAATAGCCTTTAAATTTTATTTAATAAGATATGACAAATTTTTAACTAGATTTTAAAAATATAAATTCATAAGAATAATAAAATTATTAAGGAGAAATTAGAAATTAGGAAGAATTATAATAATTTAAGCTAAATTAAGGGGATGATATAAAAAAAAGGGTTCATATTGATAAATGAATATTTAAATTAATCTTATAAAAATAATTTTGAAATTACAAATCATATTTTCTAAAATTAATTATATTATAGAAAATTATAAAATTAAAAAAATTTATAGTAATTTAAAAATCTATACTATATCATATTTTATAAATATGGATAACGTTAAAAAGGCAAAAGGTTTTTACAAAATGAATTAGAATTCAAAAAGTTGTTAATTAAATGTTGATAATATAAAAAAATCAATAACATAAGAAATATATAATTTGAATTTTCCATATTCAAATGATATATAATATTAAATTAAGAAAATAAGCAAAATTAAATAAGGGCATGAATAACAAAATATATAAAAAAATGAAAATTAACGATCATAATCATATAACATGAATTCATTTAAGCTGAATTATTTTTAATACTAATAAAACGATAAATTATAATATGATAACTAACCTATAAAATCTTTAATCAATTAAAAATAATAAACATTTATTAATCAAAATAAAAAATCATGTTCAGATTTATTCAAAATTACATAAAATGAATAAAAAATTAAAGAAAATGAATATTATAATATAAATTCAAAATAAGATCTATAAATGGTAAATATTAAAAATTTTAAGGAAATTAATAAATTTAGATAGAAATAATAATAAATGAAAAATACAAAAAAATAAGACAAAAGTTTATTATAAAAATCAAATAATCAAATATGTCCTGAATGGATAAATAATTCAAAAATTATTATATAAGATTAAAGTCCAATAAAAAATTCATTAAAAACGCCTTTAAAATATTAAGATTTTGACAAGGATCTAAATCAACAATATAAATAAGTAAAATATAATTTAGATAGTAAAAAGATTTTTAAAATAATAGTCAATAATCTTTATAGAATTTATTTGATAATAACAAAAAAATTTAAATAACACCAATAAAAATGGCATTTTAGCATAATCAAATAAATCAAAATAATTCTTAAATAGAATAATTAAGTTTAAAAATAAAATAATCTAAAAACTTAATTTCGGATTTAAAATTAAAAATTTTAGCTTAAAATTTAAGTAAATTAATAGAAAATTAATAAAATGACAATAAATCTCCTTTAAATTTATTTAAAATAAATTAAAAAAAAAGTTAAACTTTGTTATTAATATAGGTTTTATCTAAAATTTTAAAATCATGTAGTAAAAAATTATTAATAAGATAATTAAAAAAATACCTATATAAATAGAAATTATAATAAAAATTAACTAGAGTTTAAAAAATTATATAAAAAAATTTATATACTTATTTTTTTTAAAAAATATAGAAAAGTGTATTTTGTATATTTTATTAAAATAATGATTTTTAATCATAAAAAAAGATAAATTTGAGTTGTAGTCGAGAATCAAGTTAAGATTAATTAAGTAAAAAATTAAAAGATTAATATTAAAAGAGTACTTTTTTTAAAGAATTGGTAAAATAGAAACCAATAGTAATAGATAGATAATATTAAAAATTAGACAATTCTTAAATAATAACTAGATAAGTTACTGTTAATAGTTTAATATCAGATAAGTCTTCACCGATTTTTAAGTCAACAGTATAATTAGAAAAAATGTAAGAATCCAAAAATACAAATTTTGAATAAAATATGGATATTCACAAAAGTATCATTTTTTAATCTAATGTCAATTCTTAAATTATTGATGCTTCTTAGAATAAAACTTATAAATGTAATATTTTTAATTTTAGAAAAAAATAATAGTTACGAAATAAAACTTAAAAGAAGATAATTATTTTAAAGTATTTTGTTTTGATTTTAGAATTTTAATATTATATTAATTTATCAATCTTTGGTTATATATATAAAATATTCAAATTAAAATCTATGAAATTTTAAGAATTTTGCAAGAAATATTATTATTTTATATAAATTTTTAAAATTCAAAAAATCTCCTACTCATTAAAATTTTAATCATCTTCCTCACTATCACTTATCTCTATTTTACAATCTTATTCTTTATAATGATGTTTAATTTCTTGATCATATCTTTTTAATTATATTTGCAATTATTGAATTTTTGCTTATTTCTAATCATTTTCAACCTTATTATAATTTAAAAACTTACCACAATATCAATCATTCTAGCTTTTTCAAATATAGTCAGAGTTTTTCCCTCTATATTAGGCACTTTTTATTATTTTTCTTTAATGAGATTCTAATATATTAAAATAATACAATTTAATACAAGTTCATATCTTGTTTTTTAAATTATTAAGTTTGCTGAATAGGCTTTAAAAAATTATTTTCCATTGATTTTTGTATTTTTCCAGTTTATATTCTATTCCCACCTAATTATTTATTTTCCATATGACTTTGCTCATCATTATTGAAATGCATCATCTATTCTAATTTTTTAAATTTTTAAATATCTTTATTTAATCTTGTTATTTCATTTTATTATGAATCCAATTATGTACATTTTAAACTTAATTCTTTATCATATTGTTTATTTTTTTTGCGAATTTCATTTAAATCATAAATTAATCCTGCATTTTCCATTGTTTTTTTTCCTATATCACTCTCTCTTCTAAATATTTTTTTTTATGAAGAAACTTGCACATTTTCAATTGATTTTTCCAAATGAATAACTTATCTTACCATCTCTTCTGCCCCTTTTTATTCTTTATTATGAGTATCTTATGCAAATCCCATCACGTATTTTTTATACATAATGACCATAAAATCAGTCCATTTACTTTTATCTTTTGATCTTACACAATCATATATGTCCATTAATATCTTTTAAATTAATGAATTTTTCTTTTTAATATTTTCATGTGATTTTTTTAAATTTGATTACAGTACTTCAATTTAATTGTTTTAATAATTTCTATTTATAATAAGATTACATTTTATTTGTCGATTATCTTGAAACTTTTAAAATTCCTTCAAATTCTGCTTCTAATTTAAAAAGTTCATCTTTTAGTTTATCAATTTAGGCCTCCTTAGGTTCAAGACTTTTACGCATTTCGGCTGTTCTATATGTTAATACATGTTTTGATTTTTATAGATCATTTACTGTGTATTTATATTCATAGATTTTTTTCTCTTTTTAGTCTAAATCTTTTGCAGATTCTTCTTAATCTTTTTGAAGTGAAGCTATTTTTGAATTGGCATCTAAAAGCTTAGTATTGATTTGGTCCATTTTCGCAATTTTTTCCTATTCACTATTAATTAAATATAAAACTTTTTTAAAACTCTATCTTTTTCATCGTTACATTATTTATTATCATGTCTATATGTGTCATTAAGCTATTTCAGATGTGATAATTCTTTTTCTAATATATCTTTATTATTTTTATTTTATAGTTTTAAAAGTCTTATTTCTTCTTCGTGTTCATCTTCTTATTAATCAAGTCTTTTTTCATAGATTTAACGCAGTTCTTCAGCTGTTTATTTTGTTGATATAAATACAGTGTTTGCTGTTTCAAATTTATTTTAAAAATCTTATTGTAACTAATCTAATGTTTAAGTTTATTTTATTTCTACTAGTTTTTATTTTTTTTCAAATTATATTTAATCTTCATTTATAATAGATTCTAATTGCATATATTTTTCATTTTATAGTTAGATTTTTTTTTCATATAATGCTTCTAAATCTAAAACTGCTAAAATATGATTATTTTCCATATTTTTTAGCAAATTATCAGTATTCTTTTTTAAATTATAATACCTTCTCTAATCTTTATTTTTCTAATTTTAATTCATCATATCTTTTTGTCCATCTTTATGTTTCTATATTAAGCAATTATTATGCTTCTTATCTCTCCATTTCTCTCTGTCTTAAATCGTCTTATAATTTCATTTCCATTCTATTTTCTAAATCTTCTACATCATTTCTTAATTTTTTCTACTCCATGAGATATAAATCTATTTCATAAATTGGTACTAATAATACATCTGCTAACATTTCATCAACAATTTTATATCTATTTACAGATTCCTTAATTTCTTCATCATTATCATTGTCTTAATCGAGTTTTATTTTGTTTCCTATCAAAAAATAACAAAAAATTTAAAATAATACCTATTGAATTATATTCATTTAATTGAAAAACAAATATAGTTCCGTCTTCTCCAGTAGTAAAAACATATTTACCGTCTGGTGATACACATATTTTGAAAATACACCCCTAATGTGTTTAGATTATTTAATCTGGATTTAAACTGATTTAATTTTAAAACAAATAAACTTAACCGTCTTAATTCCCACATACAATTGTAGTTGTATCTTTTAACGACTAAAATGATGTAATAGCTGTAATCTGTATTTTATCAAAATTTATTAGATTTTCCTAATTGAATGTTTTTTATTATTCTATATTCTCATAATTGATCTTTTAAACTTAAGCAAAATTTTTATATGAATATCTTTCCATTGTTTGACCTCCAATAATTAAAATGTTTTCTGATGTTAATGTCATGCATTAATATTTTGTATAAGATGTAATTTAATGATCTCTTCTAGTCCAATTTATAGTAACCCATTCACAAATAATTCCATCTTAGCCACAACTGTAAAGATATTAATCTTATTTTTTCCATATTAAATCTGTTACTATGCCTGAATGTGTTTTTAAACATTATAAAATCTCTAAACTATAAGAATTTATTATAGAGATTTCATAATTTTGATTTTTTAAATACGCAGCGGCCAACATATGACCTCCATTTGAAAATTTCATTTGACAGCTACCGGCTAAGTTTAGTTATCGAAATTTTCTTAATTCTGTATGCATTACATGAAATAGTCTTATTTTGTCTATGAATCCAATCGCTAAATAATATCCAGAGGGATGAAATGCCACACTTAATAAAGGATTCTCATCTTAATATTCATTTTCATCTCCAATTTAAAACTTTCTAGCCAATGCACATTTATAATTTCTGTAATTCCAAATTCTAATCGTACTATCATACCGGCAAGCTGTAACTATTAATGATCTTTATGTGCAAATATCCATTTATTCAATTTAACCTGAATGAAATCCATTGTAGATGTAATCATATTTTACATCTGTTTAATATATAAGCTATCTTTAGATCTCTATTGCCTCTATTGTTGATGGTAAAATATTTTGTAAGTCAAAAGTACATATATCATTTGTTAAAAATGATATTGCTACTAAATCTTCTGATCTTGATATTGAAAAACTGGATACTCTATGGTTACGTTCACCATTCCATTTTCTTTATAAAATAAAAGTAGCCGAATCTCTTACATGAACTCCATTTTCATCTAAGACCCACAAAGAAAATCTTCCATATTCTGAACATACTATGAAACCCACTGAAAAACTTTCAATACACTTTATAGACACATTTTTTTCATTAAATGCGTTTTGAATATATTATATTAATTCATTTTTATAGATGACAAAAATTTCTCCTAAGTCATTACATAATAGTAATTTATCTTTATCAAACCAACTACAATCCACAAAATTTTATTATTGATTTATTTTTGAAACATCAGATAATATTTATATAGTGCTCTCTTAAACTCGAACATTTTTGAATAAGTTTATACCTAGAAGCGTTACTAAATGATCATCTTTTGGATTTATTTAAATTCTATTTATAGATTCTTTAAAATTTATACTTCCAATTATTTTCATTCTTTATAAATCTAAGCATATTAACTGATTTTCTGGAGCATTAGTCACACAGCATAAAAATCTAGAATCTCCACCAGAAAAAGCTAAAGCCACAAAAGCCTATGCCTTTGAATCAGAATCTCTTTAATAATATGAAAATACCTAAAAATAGTTTCTCTTTGATTTTTTTTAATATTATCACCTAATTTGTATAAAAAAATATGAGGAATACTCTCCTTTTTGATAGTAAATGCAATAGCTAGCATTTGTCTATTTGGGGAAATTCTCATACAAGTTACTGTTTCATAATTTTTAGGAAGTGGAATAAAATCTATATGCGGAGTATAATAGTTTTTTATTGCTATAAAACATCCTATAGGATAAATAAGAGTTCTTTGGTTCTCGTCTAAAATACATACAGTATCTCTTAGATTTTATTACATATTTGATCCAAAACCATGCCTATTATTTTTAACAATTTTACAGTAATTCTAATTGTAGTTTCGTAACTTACTAATTTTTTTATATTTAATCAGATACAATTTTTTATGTTATTTCTTATTACATTTTAAAAATAACTATTTTGAATTATATTATAAATCAAAATTATTTTGGAATTATATTTGTATTGATTTTTTTATTGCAAAAATCTTA
>Ga0233399_1000971_pt1 | contig 10344 bp, 8 predicted proteins | sample 43DmetaG_FD_182698 | JGI IMG/M metagenome (GOLD analysis project Ga0233399, IMG submission 182698) | Seawater microbial communities from Monterey Bay, California, United States - 43D | ecosystem: Environmental > Aquatic > Marine > Coastal | place: USA: California | collected 2016-11-08 | reverse complement strand
CTCTTCCTATTGGAGAACACAGTCGATTTGAAGCCGGTTATAACGGACGCTTCAGTAAAAACACCACAGACTACAGTTTAGAATTTGCAGACAACGATGTCTTTGTATTGGATACAGACGTAAGTAACACTCTGATATACAATGAGGATGTCAATGCTATTTACTCCCAATATGGAAACAAACTAAAAGAAAAATTTTCATTTTTATTGGGCTTACGGATGGAGTCGACACGGATCACTATTCAACAGCTCAGCAGTAATGAATACAACAAGAATAATTATGTCGGACTCTTTCCTACAATTAATTTAGGGTATGAATTTTCTGAAACCCAAAGTTTGACATTGGGTTACAACCGCCGGATCAGTCGACCAAGATCCTGGTTTTTAAATCCCTTTCCCTCAAGAACTAGTGCGACGAATTTGTTTCAAGGCAATCCAAACCTCAACCCGAGTTATTCCAATGGATTTGATATTGGCTACCTTAACAAATTTGATATTCTAACGCTCAACACCTCCTTATACTATAACCATGCTAGTGATGTGTTTACCTTTGTGAGTGAAGATACTGGTGAAGAAATTTTATTGGATGGTCAGAACGTTCCTGTCATTCGACGTGGGCCAATCAACTTAGCAGAAAACGACCGATATGGGTTCGAATTTACATTGACCTACAATCCTTCAAAGAAGTGGAATCTGAATGCTAATTTTAACTTCTTTCAATCGGTCATTAGAGGTAGTTATAGAGGCTTGAGTTATGACGCTGAAAACTTAAACTGGTTCATCCGTTTGAATAACAAATATACCTTACCAGGAGCTGTAGAGTGGCAAACACGGCTGAATTACGAAGGACCACGAATTGATGCTGTCAATAAAAGAGAAGCCCGATTCTCAACGAATATGGCCTTTAGTAAGGATCTGTTTAACGAAAAGGCATCACTTTCATTTAGTATCAATGATTTGTTTAACACCCAACGCCGCAATTTAGAATCGACCACGCCCACATTTTATAGTGATAGTTATTACCGATGGCGGGTGCGCTCATACACCCTATCGTTTACCTACCGTTTTAATCAGAAGAAAAAACGTTCGCAACGCAATGGTTTTGGGAATGGGTTTAGTGGGTAACAAACAAAAAAATCCAAAACATACAGTTTTGGATTTTGATTTCATTTAAAGGAAATAAACTTAAGCAGCTTCTGCTTTTGCTTTTTTAGCAGCTCTTTTTTCTTTGAAATGTTCCAAAGCAGATCCTACCACCCAATACGGGATGGCAAAGGTCAATAAGAAAATCATTAACCAAAATCCTATGGTTAAAATGGATAAGAATGCTAAAAATCCTAAATACTGATCAAAATCAAACATGGTGTGTGTTTTTGTTTTACGCTACAAATATACTATAAGAAAAATCGTTTTACAACATAAAAATTTAGATTAATCTATAAAATTTGAGATGCTTTTTTTGATAATTCAGAATTTAGTGTAAATTTGAGTGATGATAGACCCCAAATCTAATTCTTCATAAGCAATTTAACCGAAGTTTTAGATGCTATTTTTTGAATGCCGTATTGGAAAAGTTCCGTTGGGCTTTTCGTATATCATACAATTAAAAATTGTGTGAAAGGGGTACGACTAAGTAAATTAAATTTTATAATCAATTTAAAGATAAAAAGCTATGAAAAACTTAAAATCAAACATTTATTTTAAAGTTGGAATTATCTTTTTTCTGATATTAATATTGATGATACCAACGTCTATGGTTGAAAGCCTAATTCACGAAAGAGAAGGCATACAGACAAGAGCAATTGATGAAGTTAGTTCGAAATGGGGAAATGGACAAACAATTTCAGGTCCATTTGTTTCAATCCCGTTCGATAAATATATTAAACGTTTTAACAAGAAAGATTCTATTAATGAGGTAATAAAATTAAAAGAATGGGTACATTTTTTACCTGAAGAATTAAAAATTACTGGAAACATTATCCCTGAAAAAAGATATCGAGGAATTTATGAGGTTGTTGTTTATGAATCCAAATTAAAAATACAAGGAAATTTTGATAATATTAATTTCAAAAAATTAGGCATTGATAAAAAAGATGTTCATTTTAACAAAGCAACTATTAATATTGGTATAAACGATTTAAAAGGAATTGAAAAACAAGTAACTGTAAATTGGAATAACAAGAATATTTCATTTAATTCAGGAACGTCTACAAAACACATAATATCTAGCGGAATAAATACTGTTGTTCCAATTAGAAGGGATAGTTTAACTAATTACATTTTTACAACTGAAATTGTCCTTAAAGGTAGTCAGTATATTTATTTTTTACCCGTTGGGAAAACAACTGATGTAAACATAAAATCAAACTTGAAAACACCAAGTTTCACAGGAACCTATTTGCCCGATGAAAGAACCATTTCAGAAGAGGGATTTAAGTCTAGTTGGAATATACTTCATTTGAATAGAAATTTCCCTCAAGAATGGATTGGAGATAAATATGACATTAATTCTAGTTCATTTGGAACGGATTTACTTCTTCCAGTTGATAATTACAAAAAATCATATCGTGTCGCTAGATATGCAATTCTATTTTTAGTTCTAACTTTTATTACTTTTTTCTTTGTCGAGATTATGAAAAAAGTTTTTATTCATCCTATTCAATATTTATTGGTTGGTATAGCAATAATAGTTTTCTACACACTTTTACTTTCCTTAAGTGAGCATATAAAATTTAATTTAGCATATATAGTTGCTTCGATTTTAACGATTTCATTAGTTTCACTTTATACAATTGCGATTCTCAAATCAAAACAAATAGGATTTTTAATTTTTGAAATTTTATTAATAATGTATTCCTTCATTTTTACAATAATTCAACTTGAAGATTATGCTTTATTAATTGGAAGTTTAGGAATGTTCACAATACTTGGGATCGTTATGTACTACTCTCGAAAAATTGATTGGTATAAAATTAAGCTTGGAGCAGAATAAAAGAATGATAATAAGTAATTTAACCCTCAGTCCAACAGGGTGTTGTAATCCCACTCCGAAACGCCTCTGACTTCGCGGCACATAAAAAAACAAAAGATTAATCAATGTTGGGAGACTTTGCGAAACGGGGATTTATAAACTCATACGACATAAAAACTATGACTCCCTAGTTGTTTTCTAAATGTTCTTCAATATCAGCAATATGATATTGCAACGCCTGAGCAGAAATCTGTATTTCCTTGATCAATAATGCCAAAGAAATGATTAATAAAATCAAAGCGAACCCAAAAACCCAAACGGCCATATTGTGTTGATGAACATAGATTAAAAACATGGTCAACACGCAGAAAAGTAAGCTTGAAATTCCAAAAATCTGCATCCATCGGGTTAAATTTAGACGTAGTTTTAAATTTTTAATCTGTCTTATCAAAGATTCTTCTTTGCGTTCCAAATAAATATCGTGCAAATTTCTAATTACGGCAGCATAGGCTAAAAAACGGTTGGTATAGGCCAACATAATTAGAGAGATTGCAGAAAATAAAAGTGCAGGTGTTGTTAGTGTTAATTCTTCCATATAGGTGTCAAAATTAAGTAATAATTATCATCAAAAAAAAGAAATAGTTTATGAAAATCTCCCATCAATTTCCCCCTAGCGTGCCAGCAGCAGTCTATAAGTTTATCATATGCTAAAAATAGCCTGTAGGAAAACTAGATTTACAACATAAAATTTTAGATTTATCAACAGCCTCAAAACAGTACGCATTTGAAGTGAAAAAATTGTAAATTTGTAGTCAAATCAGAATGTTATGAAGTTTAGAGTAGAAAAAGATACGATGGGAGATGTAAACGTTCCCGCAGATAAATTATGGGGTGCCCAAACGGAACGCTCCAGAAATAATTTCAAAATTGGAAATGCTGCATCCATGCCAATCGATATTGTATATGGGTTTGCTTATTTAAAAAAAGCGGCTGCCTATACCAATTGTGATCTTGGATTTCTCTCTTCTGAAAAACGCGATTTGATTGCACAAAGTTGTGACGAAATCCTCACAGGCAAACACGACGATCAATTTCCTTTGGTCATTTGGCAAACCGGTTCTGGGACACAAAGTAATATGAATCTGAATGAAGTCATTGCCAACCGAGCCCATCAACTGGCAGGAAATGTAATTGGCGAAGGCGAAAAAACCATTCAACCCAATGATGACGTTAATAAATCACAATCTTCAAACGACACCTTCCCTACTGGGATGCATATTGCAGCCTACAAAAAAGTGGTAGAAACCACCATACCCGGCATTCAAAAATTACGAGACACCCTTCAGAAAAAATCTGAACAATTCAAATCCGTTGTAAAAATTGGACGTACGCACCTTATGGATGCGACACCTCTAACTTTGGGACAAGAATTTTCGGGCTATGTTTCACAACTGGATCACGGCTTAAAAGCACTCAAAAACACTCTGGAACACCTCAGCGAACTCGCTTTGGGCGGTACAGCTGTAGGTACAGGATTAAACACACCAGATGGCTATTCCGAATTGGTAGCTAAATACATTGCAGAATTTACGGAACTCCCTTTCATTACAGCACCAAACAAATTTGAAGCCCTTGCTGCTCACGATGCAATCGTTGAAAGTCATGGCGCTCTAAAACAACTGGCGGTTTCTTTAAACAAAATCGCAAACGATATTCGTATGATGGCATCAGGTCCACGCTCTGGAATTGGAGAAATTACCATTCCTGCAAACGAACCTGGAAGCTCAATCATGCCAGGAAAAGTGAATCCCACACAGTGTGAGGCACTCACAATGGTTTGTGCGCAAGTGATGGGTAACGATGTTGCCATTTCCGTGGGTGGAACCCAAGGACATTATGAATTGAACGTGTTTAAACCCATGATGGCTGCAAACTTCTTGCAATCTGCACAACTGTTAGGCGATGCCGCACTTAGTTTTGAAGCCCTTTGCGCGTCTGGAATTGAACCCAACCACGATGTGATTGAAAAATTATTAAACAATTCGTTGATGTTGATCACAGCTTTAAACACCAAAATTGGGTATTATAAAGCCGCTGAAATCGCAAACACAGCCCATAAAAATGGTACAACACTTAGAGAAGAAGCCATAAATCTTGGGTATGTCACTGCCGAAAATTACGATGCTTGGGTAAAACCAGAACAGATGGTTGGAAGCCTAAAGTAAATCTATGAACATCCTTTTTACGCACATTAAAGAGTTACTTCAAACCCGTCCAAAATCGGAGGGGAAAGTCGTAGGGGATGCTATGAAAACATTACCACACATAAAAAATGCATTTTTACGAATTCAAGGGGATACCATTTTGGATTTTGGAGCCATGGCAGATTTGGTCATTCAAGAAACGGATGAAGTTATTGATGTTACAGGAAGAATTATACTCCCCACTTGGTGCGACAGCCATTCACATGTAGTTTATGCGGGCGACCGTTCACAAGAATTTGTAGATCGGATAAACGGCTTAAGTTACGAGGCTATTGCCGCGAAAGGCGGTGGTATTTTGAACTCCGCTCAAACCTTACAAAACACAACTGAAGACGCCCTTTTTGAACAATCCATGGAACGTGTCAACGCACTCATGCAACTTGGTACTGGTGCGTTGGAAATCAAATCTGGATATGGTCTAAGCCACGAAGCAGAGCTAAAAATGCTTCAAGTGATTAAAACCATTAAAGATAAAGCCCCCCTAAAAATAAAATCAACCTTTTTGGGAGCACATGCCATTCCAAAACAATTTAAGTCCAATAAACAAGCTTATATTGACCTGATTATTAACAGTATGCTGCCAGAAATAGCTCGTCAAAAATTAGCGGATTTTGTGGATGTATTTTGTGAAAAAAACTATTTTTCTGTGGATGATACCGAACAAATTCTGAAAGCTGCTGCAGAGTATGGATTAGTTCCAAAAATTCATGTGAATCAATTTAATGCCTTTGGAGGGGTTAAATTGGGAGTTCAGTACAAGGCCTTATCGGTCGATCACTTAGAAGTGCTCAATCAAGAGGATATCGAGGTCTTAAAACACTCAGATACAATTCCCGTGGCACTTCCTGGATGTTCTTTCTTTTTAGGGATTCCTTATACTCCAGCACGAAAATTAATGGATTCGGGGATTGCTCTTGCCCTAGCATCGGATTACAATCCGGGCTCTGCTCCTAGTGGAAATATGAATTTTGTAGTTAGCCTTGCTTGCATTAAAATGAATATGACTCCAGAAGAGGCCATTAATGCAGCCACACTAAATGGTGCCTATGCAATGGACATTTCAGAACACTACGGAAGTATCGCAACAGGTAAAAAAGCAAACCTTATCATCACGAAAGAGATGAGTTCTTACCGTCAAATCCCTTACCACTTTGGAAACAACCCCATTCATCAAGTCATGATAAATGGAGCGTTTATAAAATAAGGGGGTTCTATTTCAAAGTGAACGTGGACGTAGTGATCAATGTATTTTGATCAAACACATTTACGGTATAGAGTCCTTTTTCATAATCTCTTTCTTTAGTAGAAACGAAATCACATACATCTAACAATTTATTATCGTATGTGAATGCACTCACGTAACTGTATTTTAAAACACCTTCTGCAAACGGCACAGGTGTATTTGATTCAACCACATTAAGACTCGGATTAATAACTTGGACAAAATAAGTTTTTTCTCCTGACTCAGTTAACAGATTTGAAGGCACTGAATAACAGATTCTTAAATTGTCAACCCTTGAGGCACGTGTTGTAGGCACTAACTTTCCTGATCTTCTTTGGATCACACCAAAGGCATTTAAACGTTCGACAGTGAGTTTTTTAGCCAGGCTCACAGTCTCTGATAACTGAAGATTTTGTGCTTCTAACTTCGAATTGGACGCCAATTGAGTAGTCAATTGATTTTGTGTACTATCTAAAGACGTTTCCAATAACGTATTTTGAAATTTCAGTGTCGCATTTTCTTCCAGTAACACTTCCATTTCAGATTCTAAATTAAAATATTTTTTCTTGTATTTGAGCAATGCAGATACCGTTAATTTTGAAGATTTAAGCTCTTTCATCAGAGAATCTAAACGAGTTTGTGCCTGTATAAGTTTTTCATTCGCCACTTCATTATCGGCGTTTGCTTCGTTGTACAACGAATACATATTCTCTAAATTTTTGAGCACTTCAGTTTTTTCATTTTCCAAGACTAATGTTGTAGCTTTATGGTCTTGATACATTTTAAAGCTATAAATTAAGGTTCCAACAAGCAATATTGCCAGTATAATAATTGGTGTCTTTGATGGTTTGTTTGAAGATGTTGTAGTCATGATAATTTAATTAGGGTTAAAATAAAGTGTTTTTAAAACAATAAAAAATTGTAATTTTAAAGACTAGCAAATGTATCGTAAAAATGAATAATCTTCAACTTATTAGCAGCGAAACTTTAAAACGGATTACATCCAAAAGATCAGGGGAAACTAAATTTTATGAATCCACTAAATTTCTATCTAATCTTAGTAATTTACCATCGATGCTTGAAGATTCTGAAGTGAAATTTGTACTTTTTGGAATTAAAGAAGATATTGGCATTTTGGCAAACCATGGGCGAGCTGGCACAAAAAATACTTGGGAAATCGCTCTAAAATCACTTTTAAACCTTCAAAGCAATCCCTTTACAACCCCATCAAACGTACTAATACTAGGGCATTTAGAGTTTTCAGACGAATACAAAACATTGTCTGCGGTCAAACCAGATCAACTCCAAAGTGCTTATCGAAGTTGTGTAGAGAAAATTGACCAATACGTAGCAGAATTGGTCTGTACAATCGTGAAGGCTGGGAAAATCCCGATACTCATTGGAGGGGGACATAACAATGCGTATGGCGCAATAAAAGGAAGTGCGCTCGCTTTAGATTCTAAGATAAATGCTATTAATTTTGATGCCCATACCGATTTAAGAGCATTGGAAGGGCGTCACAGTGGAAATGGGTTTAACTATGCCATTCACGAAGGGTACTTAAACCGTTATTATTGTTTTGGAATGCATGAAAACTACACATCTCAAGAAATTTTAAACTATATCGAAGCCTCAAAATCAAACATAAAATTTAACACATTTGAAGATCTAGTTGTTCGGAAACAAACTTCTTTTAAAAAGGCATGTAAAACTGCAATGGCATTTATTGCAGGTTCAAAGTTTGGTATTGAGATTGACTGCGATGCCATTCAAAATATCCCTAGTAGTGCACAGACTCCTAGTGGATTTTCAGTAAATCAAACACGACGATTTATACATTATTTTGGCACACATCGGAATGCCACTTACTTACACATCTGTGAAGCAGCTACAGGAACAGAAAGCGAAAATAGACAAACTGGAAAACTCCTCTCCTATTTGATTACAGATTTTGTGAATGCTCGAAACGGCTGATAATTTAATCTCCTTTTTTAAACCCATAAATCAATTGACCAAAAAACCCTGAGGGCATTTTTTGATCATCACTGTAACCCAATACAAGATTTTTATCAGGCTCAGGAACATAATTGGTTTTAAAAATATAATCCCACAGACTAAGACTAATTGCAAAATTAGCTCCCATTTTAAAGTTCTCAGGTAAGGCTTGTGCATGGTGGTATAAATGCATCACAGGATTGTTAAACACATATTTCAAAGGCCCGTAATTGAGTTTGATATTTGCATGGTTAAGGTGCCCAATTGAGATCGCAATAAAATGTACAATAAATGCTTGTTCAGGTTCGAAGCCTCCTAACAGCATTAGCGCAATCACTTTGAAGGGTTTGTAAAGAATATTTTCCATCCAGTGGTAACGCAAATGTGCTGCAAATCCCATTTCTTTTACAGAGTGATGTACTTTATGAAACTTCCATAAAAACGAAAAACGATGTAATACCATGTGAGTTAACCATTGTACAAAGTCCAATACTACGAAGAAGATTAATAATTGAACTACTGGTGAAAAGTCAGACAAATCGACCAAGGCTATCGCATTGGGACGGATTTGAAATTGTTCTGTCGCAATTTTGGAGATAATTTTATACACTCCACTAATAAACATACTAAAAATGAAAAAATTAAAAAACATATAAAACCCATCAAGAAAAAAATCTTTTCTAAAAACAGATTGTTGTTTACGCCAAGGAAATAGCATTTCAGCTCCCCATACGAGTAGTGAGATTGCTATTAAACCCCAAAAATAATTGCGGTTCCAAGGCACTTCAAAACAAATGGATTTCCAAGTCCAATCTAATGTTCCAATAAAGGCATTTATAAATAATTCTAAATACTCCATTTAATACGCTAATAACGCCATTAGTTCTTCATCAAATTTTCGCTTTGCAAGATACTGCTGTTCTAGCGCACTTGCAAATGGAATGGGCGTTTCTATACTTGCCACACGTTTAACAGGTGCGTCTAAAAATTCAAAGGCGTGTTCCATCAATTGAGATGAAATATCTGAAGCCATACTTCCAAACAACGAATCCTCTTGTAGGATAATGGCTTTGTTGGTTTTTTTGACAGAGGTCAAAATCGATTCAAAATCTAAGGGTTGTAAACTTCTTAGATCAATTAAATCAGCCGAAATATGCGGATGTCTCTCTAAAGTTTCCAATGCCCAATGCACAGCTGCACCATACGTAATTATGGTAACCTCTGAACCTTCTTTCAAAAGAGATGCTACGCCAAATGGAAGGGTAAAATAATCTGATGGAACTTCTTGTCTTATACTGCGATACAAGGCTTTGTGCTCAAAAAACAAAACTGGGTTTGGATCGTTTATAGCGGTTGCTAACATTCCTTTTGCATCGTAAGGAAAGGCGGGATAAACAACTTTTAGTCCTGGAGTTTTGGTAAACCAAGCTTCGTTGGTTTGGGAATGAAAAGGTCCTGCAGCCACACCAGCACCACAAGGCATACGGACAACAATATCGGCGGCTTGCCCCCAACGGTAATGGGATTTTGCCAAGTAATTAACCACTGGATTAAACCCTGAGCTTACAAAATCTGCAAATTGCATTTCAACTATGGATTTAGTTCCAGCAATAGATAAGCCCATTGCGGCTTCGACAATAGCCGATTCGCATATAGGAGTATTTCGAACCCGTTCTTTTCCGAACAGTTTAACAAAGTTATCTGTGATTTTAAAAACTCCACCATATTCAGCAATGTCCTGTCCCATGATTACCAAATCTGGGTGTGCTTCCATAGACTGACGAAGTCCATCAGAAATTGCATCAATGAGTCGTTTGGTTTCTCTGTTTGAACTCGGCTCAATAGCGCTGTATTCAAAAGATTTGTAAACGTCTACAAGCTCCGTTTGCAAGT
>Ga0233399_1000969_pt1 | contig 10359 bp, 3 predicted proteins | sample 43DmetaG_FD_182698 | JGI IMG/M metagenome (GOLD analysis project Ga0233399, IMG submission 182698) | Seawater microbial communities from Monterey Bay, California, United States - 43D | ecosystem: Environmental > Aquatic > Marine > Coastal | place: USA: California | collected 2016-11-08 | reverse complement strand
AATACTTTATCACAATAAAAAAATTTATAATTTCAGTAAAAAAATATTTTTATATAAAAATTAAAATTGGATAATTGATTTATATTTTTAATTTAATTCACAATAATATTCATGACTGAATAAGAAAAACAATAAGAAAAACAATAAGAAAAACAATAAGAATATAGCGACATATAAAAGGCATCGGCTGAATTATTTGGAACAATGTGTTTTACTTTTGTAATAGCATCTTGTGCAGGTGATTAGTACGTTGCAATAGCTCTATTTGTAGTGATTGTTTTTGTGGGAAGTTAAATATATATATTTTTGAATATTTATAATAAAAGATATAAGTGGTGGACATATAAATCCAGGTATTACTCTATCATAATTAATTATGAAAAATATGCCAATGAAATTGGGAATAGCTTATATAATTTGCTAAACTTTTGGAGCTTTCTTTGGAAATTGCTTCAGTTATCTACTTACTGGCAAAAATGCTTCCCCAATAATTGATATCACAAGTGAATTCCCATGGCATATAATTTTGAGTGAATCTGTTGGTGTAAATTTTATATTATTTAGATTTCTGGTTTTATTTTCATGGTTTTAATGTAAACCGAAAAAAAAACATAAATAACCACTTAACCTATCATAATTTATTTCTTAATATGTTTATAATTATACTTATGCAGATAAATCGCATCAAAATCTGGAGTTATAAACCCTGCTGTTGCCTTAGGAATGCAAGCTTTCAATGCTTGTTATACTGGTATTTATTATATATGATTTAGGAAATATTTCAGAAATGAATAGTAGTTGGGTCTTGTTAATTGCCGAGTATTTTGGAGCTGGGGTTGGAACCTTTGTTTATATTATGTTTAGAGAGAGATTTACAAAAAATAAGAAAAATTTGTATGAAATCAAATAAGAAGGAACTGATGAAATAAAAAAAAAAGAGGTCTATAATGAGCTTTGAATTTATATATATATATTATGATTTATGGATTATATTTTTTTTTATGATATTTGTATTATTTTAAGGAATTATGATTATTATTTAAATAAGTTATAACTATAATTTATTATTCATTTTATAATCTTTTAAAATAAATATAATAAGATTATAAAAAAATCTTTTTTTTAAATTCATTATGAAAAATATTTAAAAAATATTACAATAAATCATAAATTAAAAATAGTTTTTATCTAATCTAATAATGAGTCAAAAATCAATATTTTATAATAATTTTTGTCTTTCAGCGTTGGAGCTTTTTTTATTTTTAACACTAAAATTATATAAATTCTTAGATTTAAGAGCAATATAATCAGCGAAAAATGTATAAACCATGGTGGCTAAGACAGCTCCCGTAAAATCAATGATTAAAATGACCCAAAGGTTTTACATATGAGTAAAAGTTTCTAATAAAATTAAGAATACAATCTTTAATGCAACTATAAAGTTAGAACCCAATAGCAATTGCTGGGTTTAGTATGGCAGTTTTGCTTGCAATTTATCTTGTAATATATAATTATAAGCTAATTAATCCAAAAATTATAATAGGTCTACTACTTATCTATGTTTTCCTACATGTTTAACATAAAACCATAAACATAAAACTTGACATCTTAATAATTATTTATATAATACTGCCACCAATTCACTTAACATATGAATATATCTATTATTCAAGTCTTTCATATCAAGATCAGGTGTCACATGCTTATTTGTTAAAAATTAACTTGCTAAATTTCCAAAGAATCCACCTAAAAATTATACTAAAATATAGGCTAATCCCGTAAAAAATTCAGTCTTACAAATCATCATTTATGTAAGCGTTATGCCTGGATTTAAATGACCACCACTTACACCTTATCATAATTATTTATTACTTCCGACAAAAACTAAAACTACAAATAAAGCCAAAGGAACATTCTCAGGATTTGTTGTAGTTGCAATCATAAATGTAAAAATCATTGTACCAAAAAACTCGCAAAATAATTTTTAATCTAGTTTATATTTGTTTTCTTATGCAATTTAACTTGAATCTTTAGCATCACCTATAAACGCTTTGAATATACGTGAGCTCTATGAGCTCAACCTTTTTAATCGATTATCGTTCTTCATAAATATAATCCAACAAAAATAAAAAATCCATATTATAATAAATAAATTTTGGTTTAAATACTTTAATAAATTTTAATAAAAAGATATAAATAATCAAAATATAATCAAAATATAATCAAAATATAATCAAAATATAATCAAAATATAATCAAAATATAATAACTTATAATTATTGAAATATAAATATTTAATCAAAATTATAAAGGATTTGATATTTTATAAAAATAATTTAGTAGTTGTTTTATGCAAACTATTCGATAAACAATAACTGATAGATAATTAAGTATGAGTTTGCTTCAAAAAGAAATGATAAATTAAACTTAAATAAAAGATTAAATATAAAAAATAAGAACTTAAGAAAAAATAAGAGTCAATAAAGAAAATCAAATTATGAAAAGTTTGCAAAATTGCTCAAATTTATCAGAAAAATCTAATATTGTGTACTATATTTAATTTTAGGCATTTATATAATATTTCACTAATTGTAATGAGGAATATTTAAAAAGATTTTAAACATAATGGAAATAATTCTGGTAAATTTAAAGATATTAATAAAATGTTTTATGATTTTTTTCTAAAAAAAGGAGATAAAAAATTTATAAAATAAATATAATAGAATTTATTATATCCAGATTAAATATAAGAAGTAAAAAAAATATGATCAATTTACAAATAAAACTTTATTTCAATAAAAAGTTTTTGAGTAAATCGATTATATTTATATAGACTGAATAACTTTTTATGTTTCTATAGAAAATAATTGAAATAACAAAAAATTAGATAAATAGTTTATTAGAAAAAATAAAAAAAACATTAAAAATAAAGCCAAAAGATATAAATTAAAATAATTTAAATTAGAATTTTGGGTTTAAAATAATAAAATGCGGTCAATGTAATTACGACGTAGAAAAATATTTATAGATTAATGATAGTGAAAAAATGACAAGATAAAGTTCATTGAACTATTTTTCATATAGAATACAATCAAGTAATGTATATTAAAGAAATAAAAATGAAGATAATGATCAATTAAAAACATTTTAAGACTAAAGATAAATTAAATAAAATTTTAATAAAAGTGCAACTAAAAAAAGTTATCATGATTTTAAAATCAATAATCATAGTATGTCCTCAAGTTATCAAAGTGATAGAAACTTTAATTTTTTCAATTAAAAAACATTTAAAAGCATTTTTTAATTAAATTCAAAATCATATAGTATTTTATTTGAAAATATTTACGGAGTTATTGATATAGATACATTAGAATTAATAAATTTAATACGATTAATTAAAAATCAAAAAATTGATTTATTTTCTATTATGCTCTCAAAAAATAAAAATATAAATTAAAATACTTTCAATTATTATAATTAAACTAAGTTGTATTTAGAAAAATAAGATAAAAAATAAGACAAAAATTATAACAAAAAATAAGAAATTAAATAAGTTATTAAATCAGAAATTAAATAAGATATCAAATAATATATAAATTTTTAAAATTCATAAGAAAATATATAAATCAGAAATAATCTAATGTCAATTAATTCTGCAAATTCTAAACAAAATGAAATACACTAAAAATTTAAACTAAAAAGATTCAAATAAATGCCTATAATAGATTAAAATTTTGAAAAATAAATCAAATAAATCTAAATAAAAAAAGAAGCTTAATATGATAAATATGCAAAATAATAATTGATTAAAAACCCTATAAAAGATATAAGAATATCTCTTCAAAATAATTTTATAAATGAAAAAAAAGATACTATTTAATTTCAATGATTTTTATATATAATTTATTTAAATTAAAATATTTTTGAAATATCATTGCATAATTTAGAAAATTTCTTATCTAATAGAACTTTACAATTTGTCTAAAATTTAGTTATTCTTAAATTATATTAATAAACCTAAATCGTTAAATTAGTTTTTATTTCATGAATTTCTTTTTCAATTTTTTTTATATTTTGAATAATTTTGTTAAACTTATTATAAGATAGTGAATCTAATATTAATTAATTAACTTTTTTCTATATTATCTAGATTAATATCTCTAGCCTTTTTTTTTTTCTAATTTGATATTCTTAATTATTAATTTTAAGTATCATAACTTTTTTTCTTTTTAACAGTTAGCCTATCTGTATTTTGGGACTCAAAACTATTTTTAATAGTTTATAATTAATAATTGAAATTAATAATCAAAATTGATAATAAATGATAATTAATGATTAATGATAAATAATAATTAATAATTAATAATTAATAATTTATTAATAATCAAAATAATCAAAATTAATAAATAAAACAAAATAATCAAAATAATTTAAATAATTAATAATTAATAGATAATAAAAATAAATAATAATAGATTTACTTCATACTGCATCTTTAATTATTTTTTTCATAATTTTGATCTGAATTTTCGTTTTAAATGCATCCAGTAAGTAATTCTTTAGTCATATAATTAGATAAAACAAAGACTTTATCTCTATGTGAAAGTTTGGTATCATGTTGAGGATTTGTATAGCAATAAGGATATTCGTTATCGCATGCTCCTTACAGTCTTTATAAGAAAATAAAAAACCTGTATAAACCTAATGCAATAAGTTATTTTTCAACACATAAGTAATTAAAAAGTTCAATAAATGTTTTATTAATATAATTTTCAGGAACAGGAATCTACCACATATTACTTTATTTCAAATCTGCATGTTCACAGATTGCTTTAATAACTGAATTTGAAGATTAAGATCCTGTTAAAATTTATTGTAATATTGTCACAATATATGGATTATAAAATGATTAACATGTCAAAACATCTATAATACTTCCTGTAAATACTTCACCTGCTGTGTTCAATGGATGGAAATTATGATCTTATTTATTATAAATTATTTATAAAAATGTACCTTTTTGCATAATATCTGGATATAAAAATTCTAAATTCTAACTATATACTAATTCTATCATAATTTGTATATTTTTGTTTTATTATTTTATTGATTTGTAAATAAAGATAGATTCAGCGTCGATCATTTTTTCTTTTCCTTTTACCAAACTTTATGGCTCATTTTTACTAAAAATAACAGCTTTAACAGCAAAATTAACATTCGCTCTTAATAAATCTTCAGCTAAATATGAATAAAAAATAAACTATTGAGTGGTGATCCTCTAATAAAAATGATTTTAGGAAATCTATTAATTTGATTCCATATTTCAGTAGGTTTTTCAGGTGATAAAATAACAATATATTATCTATTATATATGCGATTACAATTCATTGAGATATCTTTATCTTAGAGGTAATAAGAAGTGATATAAACTATCATGCATACCACATACTATTATATGATTTTAAACTTATAAAGAATCTTTTATAGAGTTTGGTGAAACTGACATAAAACTAGCGGGATAACTTAATAATATATAATCATTTTAATCTAAATTTATCTAGTTTTCTTAAGATTATTCATAATTAATTTATTCTATATCTTCCTCTTTCTCATCTTCAAATTCTTTATATATATATAGTACCTTCATTTTTCTCATTTATCTTATTTTTTGCCTCTTTATATTTTTAAACTTCAGATATTTCTTAATCAGTCATATTATATACTGCAACTTTTTCAGCAACTTCATTATCCTCACAAATTAAATACACATAAACATTATTCTCTATAGTATTTGGAATCAAATAAGATCCCTTATATTTAATAATCATAAATAATTAAAATAAAATAGCTTCTTTAGTAAAATAAATACAGGATTTAAACTAATTATTGTTTCTCCTACAAGATCTACTTATATTCCAAATGCAATTCCTAAAATGTATAATTGTACCTTTATATTCATTATAAATAATATGAGCCAACTGAGTAAATGTCATTCTTTAAAATTTAGGCGATATTTCTGTTCTATATATCTCATGACCTTATCCTTAAGCAAATCTTTAAATTCATTATGATAATACTATTTTATCCATTTTTATTTAAATTCACAATTATTGTCTCCGCTTGATTTAATAAGATTTCCTACTAAAGCGATGATTCCGGGTGATAAACAGCTTTTCGCAAGCAAATTCATTTTTATTCTATTTTAATATTTATATACTCTTCAAAAACTATAATTTAATCATTAGTCTTTTATCTCATTATAGAATAATCTAATATTATTATTATGATTTTAAATTTATAAAATATAATAATAATTATTAACAATGTATTTTGCTCTCTGGTTTAATCAATTGTATACATAATTATATATTTTATTTCTATTTCTAATTTCTTATGAATTTTCTTACTGCCAATCCCATAATAATATTTTTGTGATCTGTTTCTTACGGATCTTACACTTAAGAATTGGTCTTGTTATAACAAAATTTACCATTATAACAATTTATTTAGCTTTATTGGCTTAAGCTCTTTTTAAATCTCTATTTCTCATAGGATTTCCTTATAGATATTTAATATAATTTTCATAAAAAGGAATATTTAAATAGATTTCCATATCTGGAGATGGTAACTAAATAATTAATGTAATACTTCTTCTTAAAGAATAACCGCACATCTATCGAAAGTACCATGATCTTTATGAAAGAATTCATTAGAAAAGTCTTATAAAGACGTTAATTTTACTAATCCACATATAATTAAATGACAAGTTTCTTAATTTCCTTTATAAACAGCTCTTGCATACGGGGATTATAAATCTTATATAATAAATTAAAACTCATTAATCTTATTAATTCATTAGTTTACTTAGGAATGAGAATTAACATAATTACAATAAAAACTATTGTACATAATCTTCCTTCGGTTGTCGCCATATATACATCACCGTATCCTATAGTTCCTAGAGTTACCTTTTCAATATTATATATGTACTATAATGAAATAGAATATTTCAAAAAATGTATAAGTCTAAAAACTATTTGAAGTTTTACAAATAGCAATCTTTTAATCAGATTGATAGTCTTGCAAATTTGACACAAATTCTACTGTGTAAATTAAACTTGAGAAAAATATTATTTGCATTATTATTTATGATAACATATTGATTATTTATCTTTTATTAATATCAATGTTAAAAAATAATACCTTTTCACTCCATCTGATGCTTATTATGATATTTTTGAATAAAGACTAATCAATTTCTCGAATCTTTGTATTCTAAAAATCATAAAACAGCATTTAGAAAGTTCTAAATAGTAATTATTGTAATCTCTATTTATATTTTATAAAAATATAGGAAAAATTGTAACAGTTTCCATTAAAGCGTAAAAACCAAATATTTATGCTATTACTTTTTATTAATATTTAACTACAATTTTATGAGTTGTACAATTTTATCACATATTCTAAAATATATATGATAACAATAAATATTTCCATTTAATACTAAAATCCTTCTATTTCTAATTTATAAAAGTTTAATCTTATAAAAAAGAATAAGAATGATATCAAACTAAAAAAACTTGTTAAATGTTCAAGATATCTTGATATTTTTGTTAAACGAATCTTTAGTTTTTCTAAAAACTATTTTATTATATTTTCTTTCCCTTATTTATTATTTTAATACTATTCGATTATATTTCAATATGCTTTTACTATTTTTAATAATCTATTTGTAAAAATTCATCTTAAGTTTTAAAATCCATTAAATTTTATAAATAATTTATTTTATAAATTTTTTTTTAAAATTATTTTTTTATATAGTATTTTAAACAAGATTTATTCAAACAATAAAGAATATATATTTTTATTTTTATAAATTAATTTATATTAATATCTATGTCAAAAAAGTTCAGAATATTGCACTTGATTAGACCCCTAATCTCTCTTTTACCTGAGATATAAAAACCAGAAAAAAGAGTTTATTTTATTTTAAATTAGGTTTCATTCAAAGACAAATTAATTTGGACTGGAATTTGTTTACTTCTATATTTAGTTTGCTGCTAAATTCCTCTTTATGGAATCGTGAAAAACTAAGGTGCCGATCCTTTATACTGGATGAGAACAATTCTTGCCAGTAATAGAGGTACCCTCATGGAACTTGGAATAAGTCCAATAATCACTGCAGGAATGATTCTTTAAGTCTTATCTGGTTTGAAAATAATAGATGTTGATTAAAACAGTAAAGAAGATTAACTTCTATTTAATGGTGCTCAAAAAAGTTAATTTATTGTATATAATTAGTTGTTGCAATATTTATTGCTTTATTTGAAGGATTTATGTATGTATATACTGGCTAATATGGTGATGTCTAATAAATAGGTGCAGGAAACGCTATTTTAATTATCATGTAATTAACTTTTTCAGGGCTTATCATAGTATTAATAGATGAAATGTTAAGCAAAGTAATTTATTATATTTATTATTATTTATTTCTTAAAATTCATTTCTTGAATAATTAATTTTCAAATAGGGATACGGACTTGGAAGTGCAATTTCATTATATATTGCAACAAATGTTTGTGAAACTATAGTTTGGAATACATTTTCTCCATTGACATTTAAATCTTAAAATGGTGTCGAATATGAAGGATCAATAATAGGTACATTACATTATAATAAGCTTTATTCCATTCTTTGGTTACATAACAAGATAAAATTAGTGCCTTATAATAAGCATTTTATCGTAGCCATTTACCAAATATTAATCAATTAATTGCAACTGTTTTTGTATTCTTAATTGTCATTTATTTCTAAGGATTTAGAGTAGATCTTCCTTTTAAAAATGCTAAAGTAAGAGGACATTCTGCCCCATATTCGATAAAATTATTCTATACCTCAAATATACCAATAATTTTATAAGCATCTTTAATTTCTAACCTTTATTTTATCTCTTAACTTTTATATAAATCATTTAAAGGAAATTTCTTAGTCAGATTATTAGGATAATGGTAAGAACTTGAAGCAAATGGTTAAAGTAAAATATAATAATATTAGGCATTCCTGTATCAGGTTTAGTATATTATATTTCACCAATTCGTAGTTTTACATAAATTTTGAATGATCCTATCCATGCAATTTTTTATGTTGCATTTGTTTTGATTACTTGTGGAATATTTAGTAAAGGATGGATTGAAATAAGTGGTAGTTCACCTAAAGATGTTGCTAGATAGTTGAAAGTACTATTTAATTAAATTAGGAATAAGATATGATTTATGTAGGACATAGAGATTCAAGTATGTTAACAATTTTGAAAAGATAAATTCCAATTGCAGCAACTTTTGGAGGAATTTGTATTGGAGTTTTAACTATTATTGCTGATCTAATGGGTGCTATAGGATCAGGTATTTCTATTTTATTAAAAGGAACTGGTATATTATTGGCTGTATCTATAATTTACGGATACTTTGAAACCTTTAAAAAGGAAAAAGAATCTGGAACTTTGGATTTATTTTGAATTAATAGATATTTTTCTAAAAACATAATTCTTTTATAATATATAATTAAATAAAATTCATTATTCTTCTCTATTCCATTTTTAAACTCTTTAAACTACTTTATCGTCTTTTCCTGATACTTCTCCCATACAAACTCTTGGATTATATCTGCATTTTGCAATAATTAAATCAACTTCAAATTAATCTGGAGTTCTACTAATAGTCCCATCATATTAATATATTATAGATCGTATAGGCTCAAAATAACTATATATTTATAATAAATTACCCTTCTCCTATATCATATGTTCCTTATGGTATTTATTAGGCTCCTTCTTCTTAACGAGTTTATTAAGTTGCTCCCGAAGGCTATATACCATTTAAATGCTCTTAATAAAACATTCTATTTTTATCTTTTATTCAAATTATATACCTGTGCAATAATTCCATTCTTTAAATTCATATTTCAAATCATCGTGAAAATAATAATCTCCCGATATCATTTTACCATTTTTCCATACTGCTTTATATTTTCCTTTCTTAAATTTAAAAATTAAACTCCATTTGGATATTTCAAAACTCCTTCTCCATGAAATTCTCCTTTATAAAATTCTCCTTCGTAAACTACTCCATTTGGATATGTAAAACGTCCTTAACCATGATACCAACCATCCAACATTTCACCATCATAATGACTTCCTGACCACTCTGACATAAAGTTATATATTATTATTATAAATTTTTAAAAATTTTGACTATATTTTATAATTAAATTTATAAGAATATAATCATAATAACATTTTTAATATATTTATTATTTTCAATCTATATACAAGATTATTTTTAAATTATATATAGGGGTTGG
>Ga0233399_1000964_pt1 | contig 10408 bp, 7 predicted proteins | sample 43DmetaG_FD_182698 | JGI IMG/M metagenome (GOLD analysis project Ga0233399, IMG submission 182698) | Seawater microbial communities from Monterey Bay, California, United States - 43D | ecosystem: Environmental > Aquatic > Marine > Coastal | place: USA: California | collected 2016-11-08 | reverse complement strand
ACAAAAATTCATCTTTTGATATTTTTTTTAAAAATAAGTTCTTAGAAAATTTCAAACAAAACTCGTCAGATTGGTCAATTATAAATTTTTTGGAATTTTGAGAACTTAATTCAAATGTATAACTAGCTAGACTTTTTAAAACAGATAAAACGCTAATATATAATCGGTAAAAATTTTTATTGGCAATTAAAAAATAGTTTAATTGAAAGTCAATGTTTTTTTCAATTGATTTGTCGTAAGCATAGATAACTTCCATAACTTTTATTCTTAACTGTCGCCTGTTTAACATTTTAAAGAACTTTATTAAAATAAGTATGTAAAATTAATTTTATTTTTATAAAAAAGACAAGAATTCAATAAAGAATTACACACTCATTAATGTATATTTGAACTTTAATGATTAATGGTTGAATTAAAACATCTTAATAAGTATTTACTTAAATACAAATTCAAAATAATAACTGGAATATTCATAACAATTATTGCTAGGATTTTTGCTCTTGTTGCTCCCAATTTAATTGGCAATTCAATAACAATTATTGAAAATTACTTGTTTTCAAACATATATGAATTAGAAATTGTTAAGGAAAAATTAATTATAAATATATTAATGATTATTGGATCTGCTATCCTTGCAGGGGTTTTTACTTTTATTATGAGACAGATGCTAATAAACGTTTCAAGATTTATAGAATTTGATTTAAAAAATGAGATTTATAATAAGTATCAAACATTAAGCTTTGACTTTTATAAAAACAACAGGACTGGAGATTTAATGAATAGAATTAGTGAGGACGTTAGTAAAGTAAGAATGTATATTGGTCCTGCAATTATGTACACTATTAATACAATTGCTCTTTTTACAATAGTGATTACGTACATGATAAATGTTGCTCCAAAGCTTACAATGTATACTTTAATTCCTTTACCAGTTCTGTCTTATATTATATATAAAATAAGTATTGTTATTAATTTGAAAAGTAAAATAGTTCAAGAGTATTTATCAAAACTAACCACATATACTCAAGAATCGTTTAGTGGAGTGAAAATAATTAAGACATACACTATTGAAAAAAATATAAACAATGGACTTGCAAAATTAGCATCTGGCAGTAGAAGAAAAAATATGTCTCTGGTCAAAACCCAAGCTTGGTTTTTTCCCTTAATGATTTTATTAATCGGTATTAGTAATATTTTAGTAGTATTTATTGGTGGAAATCAATACATGAATAATGAAATTGAATTAGGGGTACTTGCTGAATTTATTATTTACGTAAATATGTTGACATGGCCAGTTGCTACTGTGGGTTGGGTAACTTCAATTGTTCAGCAGGCGGAAGCTTCACAAAAAAGAATTAATCAATTTTTAAATACTAAATCGTCAATAGTAAATAAATCAAAAATTCAAAAATCTTTGAAAGGAAAAATTGAATATAAAAATGTTGATTTCTCTTACCCTGAAACAAAAATAAATGCAAGTAAAAATATTTCATTTTGTGTAGAAAAGGGAGAATCATTGGCAATTATGGGTGATATTGGTTCTGGCAAAAGCACAATTCTTGAACTTTTATGTAGAATTTACGACCCAATCAAAGGACAGATTTTAATTGATGGTTATAACTTAAAAGAAATTGGTTTTAATGAATTAAGAGATTCAATTGGATATGTTCCTCAGTCAACTTTTTTGTTTTCTGAAACCATTGAAAAAAATATCAAATTTGGAAAAGAAAAAGCTTCAAAAACTGATCTAGAAAATGCAGCAAAAAATGCGTGTGTCTTTGATGATATTATTTCTTTTAAAGATGGTTTTCATACATTACTTGGTGAAAGAGGGGTTAATTTATCTGGAGGTCAAAAACAAAGGATTGCGATTGCTAGAGCAATAATAAAAGAACCCCAAATACTAATTTTAGATGATAGTCTTTCGGCTGTTGACACAGAAACAGAAGAAAAAATTTTATCAAACATTGGTACAATAAGTAAAAATATTACTTTAATAATTGCTACTCACAGAATTTCATCAGCAAAAAAATGTGACAAAATTTTAGTTTTAGAAAATGGAAAGGTAATCGAATATGGCACACACAATAAATTAGTTGAAAATAAAGGATATTATTTCGACACCGTTGCAAAGCAAGGTAAATAAAAAAATAATATTTGGTGAGCTTGTTTTTTTTTTACAATTTTGAAAATAAAATATATATTAAATCATGGAAGAAAGAAAATACAATGAGGCCGAAGATATTTACTCAAAAATTCTTAGAGCTGGTAGAAGAACTTACTTTTTTGATGTAAGATCTACAAAAGCAGGTGATTATTATTTAACAATTTCTGAAAGTAAAAAATTCACTAATGAAGATGGTAGTTTTTATTTCAAAAAACATAAAATTTATTTGTACAAAGAGGATTTTGAAGGTTTTAATGAGCTTTTAAAAGAAATGACTAAATATATTATTGATGAAAAAGGTTTGGAAGTCATCAGTGAAAGACATCAAAAAGATTATGTGAAAGAAGATAAACAACCAAAGCCTGAGGCCAAGGATGATTCTAAAGAAAATTTTACTGATGTCAATTTTGACGATATATAAACATTAATTTTTTATGAAGCCTTTAAACTATCTACTTTTATTTTTTAGTTTAATAACCTACTCTCAAACAAATTTTGATTTATCGTATTTTTTAAAAAATCATAAATCATATAACCAAAATATTCCAAAACCAAGTGAATTTACACTCGGAAATAAGGAGGTTGGTAATTCACACATAAGTCACGACAGATTAGTTCAATACATGTCGGCTTTGGCAAATGCTTCTGATAGAATAACAATTACTAACAGAGGAGAAACCTATGAAGGACGACCATTAATTCTTCTGACGATAACATCAGAAGAAAATCACAAAAATCTTGAATCTATAAGGATTAATCACCTAGATATAAATTCAACAAAAACTATTGGTGATTTTTCTAAAATGCCTGTAGTAATTTATCAAGGTTATTCAATTCATGGAAATGAACCAAGTGGAAGTAATGCTGCTATGCTTTATGCTTACCATCTTGCAGCATCCAACGACAATGAGTTACTAAAAGCTCTTGAAAAGAGTATTATTTTGTTAGACCCTTCAATGAATCCAGATGGTTTACAAAGATTTGCACATTGGGTTAATACTAACAAGAGCTACAATCTTAATCCCGATAATAACGATCGTGAATTTGATGAAAATTGGCCCAAAGGAAGAACTAATCACTATTGGTTTGATATGAACCGTGATTGGCTTCCAGTTCAATTACCAGAGTCAAAAGCAAGAATAAAAACTTTTCATAATTGGTCCCCTAATATTTTAACTGATCATCACGAAATGGGTACAAATTCAACTTTCTTTTTTCAACCAGGAATTCCGTCAAGAGTCAATCCTTTAACTCCAAAAAAAAATCAATTATTAACAAAGGAGATAGGGAGGTATCACGATAAAAAATTAAGTGAAATTGGATCACTTTTTTACAGTGAAGAAGATTATGATGATTTTTATTTTGGAAAAGGATCAACTTTTCCTGATATCAATGGAGCTGTAGGTATATTGTTTGAGCAAGGCAGTTCAAGAGGGCATTTACAAGAAAGCATCAATGGACTACTATCTTTCCCATTTACTATTAAAAATCAATTGACTGTGTCTCTATCAACACTTGAGGCTGCTGTTGAAATGAGAGAAACTCTTCTAACTTATCAAAGCGATTTTTTTAAAAATTCCAGGAAAGAATCTTTAAAAGAAAAAAATAACTATTATTTAGTTACTGATCAAAGAGACAAATCAAAACTTTTTGAATTTTATAAAATTTTAGAAAAACATCAAATTTTGATGAAAAAATTGCCAGAGGATGTTACAATTAACAACAAGTCATATTCAACAAAAAATTCAATTTTAATTCCTAAAAATCAAGATAAAATAAGGTTAATTGAAGCAATGTTTGAGAAACGAAAAAAATTTAAAGACAGCCTTTTCTATGATGTATCTGCCTGGTCATTTCTTCATTCTTTTAATTTAGATTATACAAATTATTCTACTAAAAAAATTACTAAAAATTTAGTTTTAAGTAAGCCAACAGGAAAAATTATAAATAAAAATAATTATGCATATATATTTTCTTGGGATGACTATTATTCTCCAAAAATATTATACAAATTACTAGAATTAGGATTGAGAGTTAAAGTTGGAACACAACCTTTCTATGTTGATGCTAAAAGATTTGATTATGGAACACTTCTTATTCCTCTTGCAAATCAAAAAATAAGCAGTATTGAAATTAACAATCAATTAGATAAATTAATCAATGAGAGTGGAGTGGAATTTATTGGATATAATTCTAGTACCACCAAAGGAATTGATTTTGGTAGTAATGACTTTATTAATGTTTCTAAGCCAAAAATTGCTATGATTGTTGGCGATGGTATAACAAGTTATGATGCTGGAGAAATTTGGCATCTATTGGATACAAGATATAACATTCCTATTACCAAAATTAAAAAGTCTAATTTTTATAATCAAAATTTAGAAAAATACAACACAATAATAATGGTAAATGGCAAGTATGATTTCGACGAGAAAAATAGTAATAAATTAAAAAAATGGGTTGAAAATGGTGGAAATTTAATTGGATATAGAAATTCTATTAATTGGCTCATTAAAAAAGATTTTATAAAGCTGGATTTAAAACAAAACAAAGCATCCGCTGCAAACTTAAATTATAAAGACAAAAGCAATCATTTTGGTTCACAATTAACAAGCGGAGCAATATTTAATGTAGAATTGGATAAATCCCATCCAATCAGTTATGGATACAACAACAGTCTTTCTATATTTAGAAATACTAATATTTATATAAAAAATGATACGTTGGGTTATAATAACCCAATAAAATATTCAAAAAATCCATTAATAAGTGGTTATATCTCTAAAGAAAATTTACAGTCTATGAAAAATTCTAGACCTTTTGCTGTTTATAATTTAAAGAAAGGAAAGGTGACTGTTTTTACAGACAATACTAATTTTAGAGCATTTTGGCATGGAACAAACAAGTTAATGATGAATGCAATTTTCTTCACCAATCTAATGTAGATTATTTATTAGAATTTGATTTCAACTTTTCGAAAGGTCTGTATAATAAACTGTTAATTTTTTGATTTTCTTTTTTATCAAAGAAAGTGTCAACACCATAAATAATTTCTTTAGGTTCTAATCTCATATGAGTACCAAAAATTCTATCCCAAATTGAAAAGATATTCCCATAATTAGAATCTGTATAAGGCAAAACATAATGATGATGAACTTTATGCATGTTAGGAGATACAATCACAAAACTCAAGATCTTATCAATACTTGATGGTAATTTAATATTGGCGTGATTAAATTGAGATAAAATCAAAGAAATTGATTGATACAGGAAAACTATACCAATTGATGTGCCTAAAACTATGACTCCTAGTAATGTAAAAATAAATCTAATCATACTTTCAAAAGGATGGTGTCTGTTTGCAGTGGTAGTATCTACATTGTGGTCCGAATGATGAACAAGGTGAATTTTCCAAAGACAATTAATTTTATGTTGAACATAATGAGGAAGATAAGCGCCAATTAAGTCCAATAAAAAAACTCCTAAAAACACTTTGATTATTATGGGTATTTCAAAAAAGTTTAATAAACCAAAATCATTATTTGTTACCCAGTCTGCAGAAAATAATAATAAAAATGCTAAAGAAAAATTTACAATAATTGTTGTAGCTGTAAAAAAGAAATTTGGAATTGCGTGTCTAAATTTTTTATAATTGAATTTAAACAATGGAATTATTAATTCGATAGACCAAAAAAAAGTAATTCCAAAAATTAAAATTACTGATCTTTGAATCGAGGAAATATTTTCAAAAAAATTAACAATTTCTAACATAAAAATAATTATTATCAATTTATGGAAAATTCGTTTTAAATTTGAAAAAAATACAATAAAATGGCTAGAACACCCTCAAATATGGTTCCAATTGGTTTTAAAGCACCGAAATTTGAACTTTATGATACTAACTCTAAAAAAAAGTTAAAATCGGATAATATTTTTGGAGAAAAATGTACATTATTAATGTTTATATGTAACCATTGTCCTTTTGTACTACATGTCAATAAAGAAATCGTTAAACTTGCAAACCAATACCAGAATAAAGGAATTTCATTTATAGCTATATCCAGCAATGATATTTTAAAATATCCTGAAGATTCACCTGAAAAAATGAGTGAAGTTGTTATTAAAGAAAAATATATATTTCCCTACCTATACGATCAAACCCAACAAGTTGCCAAACAATATGATGCAGCTTGCACTCCAGATTTTTACATCTTTGATAAAGATAAAAAATTAGTTTATAGAGGACAACTTGATGATTCTAGACCAGGAAATAATATTCCGGTTACTGGAAATGATATTAGGAAAGCATTTGATAGTATATTAGCTTCAAAAAAAATAGTTTCAAATCAAAAACCTAGTATTGGTTGTAATATTAAGTGGATAGATTAAATTAATTCTACATCAAAAATCAAAGTAGCATTGGGTGGTATTACTCCACCTGCTCCACTCTCTCCATAAGCTAATTGTGAAGGAATTACAAAACGTGCCTTATCTCCTTTATTAAGTAATAAAATACCTTCGTCCCAACCAGGGATTACTTGACCTATTCCAACTTTAAATTCAATAGGTTGATCTCTTTTGTAAGATGAATCAAAAACTGTTTGATCTAATAACTGACCTTTATAATGTACTTTAACCAAATCACCAGAACTAGGTTTATCTCCATCACCTTTATTTAAAATTTTATATTTTAAGCCTGATTTTGTTTCATTAAAGCCCTTAGAAATTTTACTTATGAGCTCTTGCTCTTTTGAAATTAAATCTTCTAATTCACGCTCTTTTTTACTTTTAAAATTATTAAAGTGATCATTAGCATTCCAATCAAGAGCATCTTTTCCAATTCTTACAATTTTAATTGAATTAATAATGTCCTCTTGTTTAATTTGATTAACAATTTCCATTCCCTCTACAACTTCTCCAAAAACTGTATGTTTATTATCTAACCAATTAGTAGGAACGTGCGTAATAAAAAACTGACTTCCATTTGTAGCTTTTCCAGAGTTAGCCATCGATAAAATTCCTGGCTTGTCGTGCTTTAAATCAGAATGAAATTCATCATCAAATTTATATCCCGGATCTCCCATACCACTTCCCTGTGGACATCCGGCTTGAATCATAAAATCAGGAATTACTCTATGAAAATTTAATCCATCATAATATGGTTTATTTTCAGATCTGAACGAATTTTTAATTTTACCTTCAGACAGTCCAACGAAATTAGCAACTGTTCCAGGTGTTAATTGATGATGTAACAACAATAATATATCACCAATGTTTGTGTTAATTTTTGCATAAATACCTTCTTTCATAAAACTTTGTGATTTTAAATATAAGTGCCGCAAGATAAACTAAAGCTCTTGAATTAAAAAAAGGAAATTAAATTAATTAGAAACATCATTAATAAATTTAATTCGGTATAATTTAAGATCCAATTCTTCATAGTCTCCATCAAACTCATCAATAGCTAAATTTATATCGTCAGATTGAGAATCTATGAAATAATCATACAACTCTTCTTGTTGATCTTCATCAAAAATTTCATCAATCATATAATTGATATCTAACTTTGTCCCAGAGAAAACTATTGTTTCTAGTTCCTTTATTAGTACACTAAGTTCAATCCCTTTTGAATCTGCTATATCTAATGGCTGGAGTTTTCTGTCAATACTTTGAATGATAAATAATTTCAAAGCGGAATTAGTTCCTGTAGTTTTTACTACTAAATCTTCTGGTCGAATAATTTCATTTTCTTTAACATATTCATTTATCAAGATAACAAAAGGTTCTCCAAATTTAATTGCTTTACCTTCACCAACGCCGTTAATATTTTTCAATTCACTTATGGAAATAGGATATTTCATTGCCATTTCTTCTATTGATGATTCCTGAAAAATTACATAAGGTGGGATTCCTTTAGATTTTGCTATTTTTTTTCTTTCTCCAATTAAAATTGAAAACAACACTTTATCAAACACACTTTTTTCAGAGGATGTTAATGGGTTTAATAGATTATTTGAATTCTTATAATCATGATTTTTTGTAATATAAAAATCATGAGGATTATTCAAATAATTCATTGACCTTTCGTTTAATTTTATAACACCATAGGATTCAATTACCTTAGAAATTATCCCTTCAACCAATAAATATCTAATTAATGAATGCCAAAAAACTTTATCATGGGCTTTTCCAATACCAAAAAAACTACTTAATTTTACATTATGTGATCTTAAAAGATTAGTTTCTTCTCCGATTAAGTATCCAACTAGTTCTTTAATTCTGTATTGCTCTTTAGTTTCTCTTATTAAACTAATTAAAATTTTTACTTGCTCATTTACTTTAATTTTAGGTTTTGGATTTTTCATATTATCATCCATTTTAGCACCATCCCCATTTACATCGTCGTATTTTTCCCCAAAATAGTTTAGCAAAAACTTTCTTCTTGACATTGAAGTCTCAGAAAATGCCGCCATTTCGTCTAGTAAAGAAAAATTTTGTTCTTTTTCAGCTAGGGGCTTTCCAGACATAAATTTTTCTAACTTTTCAATATCCTTATTTGAATAAAATGCCAAACAATGACCTTCTCCTCCATCTCTACCAGCTCTACCAGTTTCTTGATAATAACTTTCCAAACTTTTGGGAATATCATAATGAATAACATATCTAACATCTGGCTTATCAATACCCATTCCAAAAGCAATAGTAGCTACTATCACATCGCACTCCTCCATTAAAAACATGTCTTGATTTTTAACTCTAGTTTTAGGCTCTAAACCAGCGTGATAAGGTAAAGCGTTAACTCCATTAACTTGAAGAAATTCTGATAATTCGTTAACACTTTTTCTTGACAGACAATAAATAATTCCTGATTTTCCTTCTCTTTTTTTAATAAAAAAAACAATATCTTTTTCTACATCTTTAGTCTTTGCTCTTACTTCATAAAAAAGATTTGGTCTATTAAATGAGGCTTTAAAAAGTTTAGCATCATTAATTCCTAAATTTTTAATTATATCATCTTTTACTTTTGGAGTTGCTGTTGCCGTTAATGCAATTACAGGTAAGTTATTTTTTATTTTTTTAGTTATTGTACTTAGATTTCTATATTCAGGTCTAAAATCATGTCCCCATTCAGAAATACAATGTGCTTCATCAACAGCTAAAAATGAAATTTTAGATTTACTCAAAAAATCAATATTACTTTCTTTCGCTAAAGATTCCGGAGCAACATACAACAACTTTGTAAGACCACTTGAAACATCTTTTTTAACATTTTGAATTTGTGTGTTATTTAATGATGAGTTTAATACGTGGGCGACACCATCATTTGAGGAAATACCTCTAATTACATCCACTTGATTTTTCATTAATGCTATTAAAGGAGAAACAACTAGTGCCATTCCGCTGGATAATAATGCGGGTAGTTGAAAGCATAATGATTTTCCTGCCCCAGTGGGCATTATTACCATTACACTTTTTTTATTTAAAACAGCTTGAATAATTTGTTTTTGTTCTCCTTTGAATTTGGAAAAACCAAAAAAAGATTTCAATTTTTTTTCTAAATCTAAGTCTGAACTCATTTAGTAGCCTTAAAAGGTATTTTGTACCTTTGTCTTTTAAATATACCATTAAAAGATTATTAAAAAAACTATTTTGAATTCAAAATTAGATATTATTAAAGCAGCAAAAAGCTCTATAAACAATCAGGGTCAATCAATTTTAAAATTAAGTAATTTTGTTAATGAAGATTTTAAACAAGCAGTAAAGTTAATTAATGGAATTAATGGTAGAGTAATAATTAGTGGTATTGGTAAGAGTGCTATAATAGGAACTAAAATTGTAGCTACACTAAATTCTACTGGAACACCTGCGATTTTTATGCATGCTTCTGAAGCAGTTCATGGAGATTTAGGAATCGTTCAAGAAAATGACGTTGTTATTTTAATTTCAAAAAGTGGTAATACCCCTGAAATTAAAAATCTTGTTCCTTTTTTAAAAAAAACTGGAGTTGTGATCGTAGCAATTTCAGGAAATAAAAATTCTTATTTAGTTAAAAACTCTAAATATTTTTTAAATAGTTTTATTGAAAAAGAAGCTTGTCCAAATAATTTAGCTCCAACTACAAGTACAACAGCTCAACTAGTTATTGGAGATGCTTTATCAATTTGTCTTTCTCAGCTAAAGGGTTTTAAAGAAAAAGATTTTGGTAAATTTCATCCAGGTGGGTCCTTAGGGAAAAAACTT
>Ga0233399_1000960_pt1 | contig 10426 bp, 10 predicted proteins | sample 43DmetaG_FD_182698 | JGI IMG/M metagenome (GOLD analysis project Ga0233399, IMG submission 182698) | Seawater microbial communities from Monterey Bay, California, United States - 43D | ecosystem: Environmental > Aquatic > Marine > Coastal | place: USA: California | collected 2016-11-08 | reverse complement strand
GAGAGGACCAATGGCTGCCAAAGCATTAAATCAAATGATCTTTGATGCCGCTTGGGGAGAATTAGATTTTCTTCTCATTGATTTACCTCCGGGAACTGGGGACATCCATTTAAGTATCATGCAATCCTTACCAATTACAGGTGCTGTGGTTGTGAGTACTCCCCAAACGGTAGCACTAGCCGATGCTAAAAAAGGTGTTGCAATGTTTCAGCAAGACAGTATCAATGTACCTGTTTTAGGGGTCATTGAAAACATGGCTTATTTTACCCCAGAAGAATTGCCAGATAATAAATATTATATCTTTGGTAAAGAAGGCGCAAAACATTTAGCAGAAGATTTAAAAATCCCATTTTTAGGAGACATTCCTTTGGTACAGAGTGTAAGAGAAGCCGGAGATTTAGGCAGACCAGCAGCACTGCAAGTAGCAACTCCAGTTGAGGAAGCGTTTCATAAAATCACACAAAACGTAGTGCAGGAAGTTGTAAGTCGAAATTCGACATTACCTCCAACAGATGCGATAAAAATAACCACGATGGCAGGTTGTTCTGCGGTCAAAAAATAAAGGCTATGAGTTCAGAAGAAATTAGACTAAACGTTGTAAAAGCTTTAGATGAAATTCGTCCATTTCTTGAAAATGATGGGGGTAATATCAACCTTATTGCTATTGAAAATGACGAAGTTGTCAAAGTACAATTAGTAGGCGCTTGTTCTTCATGTAGTGTGAATCAAATGACGCTTAAGTCTGGTGTTGAAATGACCATCAAAAAATATGCTCCTGAGATTAAGTCGGTTGAAAATATTGAAGTTTAAAATATGATTGAAACGGACATCTTAATTATTGGTGCTGGACCTACGGGGTTATTTACGGTTTTTGAAGCGGGACTTCTTAAAATGAAGTGTCATTTAATTGATGCTTTGCCTCAAGCTGGTGGACAATGTTCTGAAATTTACCCCAAAAAACCGATATATGACATTCCTGCATATCCTGAAATTCTTGCAGGCGATCTCACAGACAAACTATTGGAACAATGCAAACAATTTGAACCTGGTTTTACCTTAGGTGAACGCGCTGAAACTCTCGAAAAACAAACTGATGGGTCGTTTATTGTAACCACTAATAAAGGAACACAACACAAAGCTCCAATAGTAGCCATTGCTGGTGGACTTGGAAGTTTTGAACCACGCAAACCACAACTAGATACTATTGAGTATTATGAAGATAAGGGTGTGGCATATATGATTAAAGATCCCGAAATTTATAGAGGGAAAAAAGTAGTTATTTCTGGTGGAGGTGACTCTGCTTTGGATTGGAGTATTTTCTTAAGCGAGGTCGCAAGTGAAGTGACTTTGATTCACCGTCGTAATGAATTTAGAGGAGCTTTAGATTCTGTTGATAAAGTCCAAGAGTTAAAAAATAAGGGCAAGATTAATATCATCACACCCGCTGAGGTCACTGCACTTATTGGAGAAGACCAACTCCAAGCCATTGAAGTTACCAAGACTGGAGAACCCCCTGTTCGGATACAAGCGGATAATTTTATTCCTCTGTTTGGCTTGTCTCCAAAACTAGGACCTATTGCCGATTGGGGTCTCGAAATCGAAAAAAATGCAATCAAGGTAAATAATGCACTTGATTACCAAACCAATATTCCGGGTGTTTTTGCGATTGGAGATGTCAATACTTATCCTGGGAAATTAAAACTTATTCTTTGTGGATTTCACGAAGCAACCCTAATGTGTCAAGCAGCCTACCAGATTATAAATCCTGGTAAACGCTATGTTTTAAAATATACAACTGTGAGTGGAATTGATGGTTTCGATGGCACTCGTAAAGAAGCTCCAAAAGCCGTTGTAAAATCAATAAATTAATGGATCAAGATGTACAAATAAAAATCACAGATCGTGATGGCAAATTACATGAAATTGCAGCACCAGTAGATATGGCTTTAAACCTAATGGAAGTGGTTCGACTCTACGAACTAGCTCCTGAAGGAACTATAGGGATTTGTGGAGGAATGGCCATGTGTGCGTCTTGCCAATGCTATGTTTTAACTCGTCATCCTCTTCGTGAAATGCAAGACGATGAAGAAGCAATGCTTAGTGAAGCCTTTAATGTCAGAACTAACAGCCGCTTGGGTTGTCAAATTCAAATCACTGCAGAAATGGAAGGTCTTGAAATTGAATTAGCACCAGAAGATTAATTCTAGTTTGTCAAAATAAGTTACTCTAAAATATCCAGTGCCAAGGGGAGAATGCGCTCAACAAACTTGGTATAAGCAAGTGTTGATGGATGTAAATTATCTGTTGCGACCAATGCTGGATTGTTTAACCCCTCTTGAGTAATATCTGTGATATATACATATTTTAAGTTGTTGTCGTTGCAATAGTTTTGAGCAAAAGTATTGTAAAGTTCGAGTTGGGTGCTAATATCTGAAGGGTTTCTGCCTTGACCAAATGGTGTGAAGGCATAATCAGGAATCGAAACTACAATGAGTTTAGAAGCATCACCGCCAACTAACGAAATTGCGGTCGAAACAAGCTCAACAAATTCAGTTTCGTAGAGCTCAAAAGGTTTGTTTTGATATTGATTATTTACTCCAATCAAAAGCGTAATCAAATCAAAATCAGTTTGTGGATCGGCAGATGAAATTGCATTTTTTAAATTTGTAGTGGTCCAACCTGTTTGTGCAATGATTTCTAGATTAAAAGTATCAACTGCGGTATAGCGCGACTGTAAACTATCTTTTAGTTGTGCTGGAAACCGACAACTTTCACACACACTTTGCCCAATGGTATAACTATCTCCAAGCGCAATGAGTTTGAAATTTTTGGGTGTTACTGGAATAGGTTCTGTGGGGTTTTCTGTATTTGAATTACAGCTCAATAAAAATTGACCTACTGTCAATGTGAGAACAATTATAGCTAGACGCATCTTCATAAACTTAAATCTATTTAAATGCATTTAAACCAGTAATATCAAGTCCAGTAATCAGTAAATGAATATCGTGTGTTCCTTCATATGTAATCACACTTTCAAGGTTCATGGAATGGCGCATAATACTGTATTCGCCACTAATTCCCATGCCACCTAACATCTGTCGGGCTTCACGTGCAATTTTTATAGCCATATCTACATTATTTCGCTTAGCCATTGAAATTTGTGCGGTAGTTGCGCGATCCTCATTTCTCAATACACCCAAACGCCATGTAAGTAACTGTGCTTTGGTAATTTCGGTAATCATCTCCGAAAGTTTCTTTTGTTGTAACTGAAATTGTCCAATTGGTTTTCCAAATTGAATTCGTTCTTTACTGTATCTTAAAGCGGTATCGTAACAGTCCATCGCGGCACCAATGGCACCCCATGCGATTCCGTAACGTGCTGAATCCAAGCAACCAAGTGGCGCACCGAGTCCAGATTTATTAGGCAATAAATTTTCTTTAGGAACTTTAACATTATCAAAAATAAGCTCACCTGTTGAACTTGCGCGTAACGACCATTTGTTATGCGTTTCCGGAGTAGTAAATCCTTCCATGCCACGTTCAACAATCAGTCCGTGAATACGTCCTTCTTCATTTTTTGCCCATACCACTGCGAGGTTAGCGATTGGAGAATTTGAAATCCACATTTTAGCACCATTCAAAAGATAATGGTCGCCCATATCTTTGTAATTTGTGGTCATTCCACCAGGGTTACTTCCATGATCAGGTTCTGTCAACCCAAAACAACCAATCCATTCTCCACTAGCAAGTTTGGGTAAATACTTTTGACGTTGAGCTTCATTTCCATATTTCCATATAGGATACATTACTAAAGACGATTGTACCGATGCTGTACTTCGCACACCAGAATCTCCACGTTCAATTTCTTGCATGATTAAACCATAGGAAATTTGATCCAAACCTGCACCTCCATATTCTGTTGGAATGTAAGGGCCAAAGGCACCAATTTCGGCTAAACCTCCAATAATTTGAGTTGGAAATTCTGCACGTTGCGCATAATCTTCTATGATTGGTGAGACATCTCTTTTGACCCAGTCACGGGCTGCACTTCTTACGAGCTTGTGCTCTTCAGACAATAAATCATCCAAAAGGTAATAGTCAGGTGCTTCAAATAAATCGGCTTTCATTAGTAATTTTTGTTTTTAATTCAATTTTATATAATCAAAAATGAGAATTAGATAATGTTACTGCAAAAATACTTATTCCGAATGAAAACTCTACAGTTTTAAATAAAAATCTTTTGTGAGTGCTGTATATTCTTTTGTGTACTGATGACGTGCGATTTCTATTATGAGGTCTTGTGTTTCGACAGTCTGATTTTTAAACGTAAAACAAATCAAACTGCGTTTTATAGGACTTGATTTTTGCCCTCTGATACGTAAGATTTTTGAAGGATATAAGCCTTCTATTTTACCCAACTTAATAAATGAGATTTCTTCGCTAAAAGGGAGAACGACATTAAAGTGCCCATTAGGAGTAAGTAATTGAGACACGGATTTTAGAAGTTTATGAAAGGGCATGGCATCTTCAAAACGTGCTTGATTCCGTATGTTATTTTCTGTTTTGTAGGGGGTTGTATAGAACGGTGGGTTTGAAATAATCAAGTCGTACTGGTCTTCGATTTCTTCAGTAAATTCATCAAGTGATGCGTGGTAACAGAACAAACGATCCCCCCAATCTGAAGCTTCAAAATTACCAACACATTGCTCGTAGGCTGCAGAGTCTATTTCGAGAGCATCGATCAGTTCTGCTGTACCTCTTTGGGCCATCATTAGGGCCAAAACCCCGGTTCCGGCTCCAATATCTAAGATCGAATTTGGCTGCGAATCTAAGTCTGCCCATGCTCCTAATAACACGGCATCTGTTCCAATTTTCATGGCGCATTGGTCCTGAGCAACACTAAACTGTTTAAACTGAAAGGGCTTTGCCATTAATCCAAGTATAATTCAATCAATCCAGGAGGGGTATTTACGGTAATGGTTTTGGCTTCTCTGTCCAGAGTTTTAATAAAGTCATCATTCATAGGAATTAAAATTTCAATTCCATCGCGATCCACTTCAAACAAGGCTTGAGCTGTGGAGTCATTCACACCTTTGACTGTTCCAACAGCACCAAAGTTTTCATCATTCAATTGAAAGCCAATAATTTCATGAAAATAAAATTTAGTCCCTTCAAGTTTTTGCAGCGAATCTAAAGGCAGGTAGAGATCGCATTTCATCAATGCATCGGCATCTGCTTCATTGGTAACATCTTCAAACTTGAGTCGGAGTAAATCCGATTTATGCAATTGGGATTTTTCAATAAAAAAAGGAATCAAAGTACCATTCACTTCAATGAAAATTGCATCTAAGTTCTCATATATATCGGGTTGATCGGTATCTAGTTTGGCGAGAAGTTCTCCCTTGAAACTATATTTCTTTACGATTTTGCCTAAATAAAAACAGTCTTCTTTGGTCATGAGTTAAGTCATAAAAAAACCTGGCAAAGTAGCCAGGTTTTAAAGGTATAAAAAAAAATTATTTTTTTATTTTTCTTCTGCAGCTGGAGTTTCTTCTTCGGTAGCAGCTTCTTCAGCAGCAGCTTCTTCAGTAGCAGCTTCTTCAGCAGCAGCTTCTTCAGTAGCAGCTTCTTCAGCAGCAACTTCTTCAGCAGCAGCTTCTTCAGTAGCAGCTTCTTCAGCAGCAACTTCTTCAGTAGCAGCTTCTTCAGCAACAGCTTCTTCAGCAGCAGCTTCTTCAGCAACTTCTTCAGCAGCAACTTCTTCAGCAGCAACTTCTTCAGCAGCAGCTTCTTCAGCAACAGCTTCTTCAGCAGCAGCTTCTTCAGCAGCAGCTTCTTCAGCAACAACTTCTTCAGCAACAACTTCTTCAGCAGCAGCTTCTTCAGCAGCAGCTTCTTCTACAACAGGTGCAGCAGCAGCAATTCGAGCTTCATTAGTTGCTTTTTCAGCTTCTAATTTTTTTGCAGCTTCAGCTTCATTAGCTTTTACTAAATCCCCTTTCTTAGCATCAACTTTGGCATTCTTTTCTTCTAACCAAGCTTGAAACTTAGCTTCTGCTTGTTCTTCAGTTAAGGCGCCTTTGCGAACACCACCGATAAGATGATTTTTTAACATCACCCCTTTGTAAGATAAAATTGACTTTGCAGTGTCTGTAGGTTGTGCTCCATTTTGAAGCCATTTTACAGTCCCGTCAACATTTATTTCAATTTGTGCAGGGTTGAAGTTTGGATTGTAAGTCCCTAATTTCTCAAGGTATTTACCGTCTCTTTTTGAACGTGCATCGGCTGCTACGATCCAGTAAAAAGGCTTTCCTTTTTTACCGTGTCTTTGTAATCTAATTTTTACAGGCATAATAATTAATTTGTGAGGTTCTCGACCTCGGTTATTAATGAGAGCGCAAATATACTATATTTTTACTTTCTACAATCTTTTGTTTATTTTTTTTATATTTTTGAATTCATATACCAAAGCGCCCAATTGTAAATCCATGCGGTTCCGTTACAAAAAAAAAAATTTGTTATGAAAAAATTACTTCCTACTCTTCTTATAACGTTAACACTTTTTGGGTGTCAAGACAATATTCAATCCAGTACTCCTGTTTTAAGAGGCTTACAAAATGGCGATTATACTTGGCGTTCTTCGTACTCAACTGTGGTTGTAGATGCCTCGACGGGCTTAACAATTACTGGAACGGATGACAGCAGTACGCTCACACTCAAAGTCCCTACAGTTGCCACAGGAACATTTGTTTTAGGCACTAATGCTACTGCTTTAGCGACCTATTCTGTTGGTACTACATCCTATTCAACCAACAATAATGGTACTGAAAGTATTGTATATATTAGTGATGGTGAAATTAGTATTGACGAACTCGATTCGGTTACTGGAACGGTTACAGGTACGTTTTATTTTAATGCCTATACCGCCGATGGCGAACGTGTAATGAATTTCTCCGAAGGAATCATCTATAAACTGCCTGTAACGGAAGGAGCGCTTTAAGTTTTAGTTTATTATGAGCACTCAAAGTCAGAGACGTTACGGAGTGGGGGATTAATTTTTTATAGCAATCAGAGATTTGGTTAGAAAAAATGATTTTTCTTTTATTATTTTGGCTTCGCTAAATAAGCCTTTAAAATCATTAATTGTTAATAATGAAAAATCAGGAGAGGTGCGTTTTATCCAAAACTTGTTTAAAAAACGGATTAATTTGATTTGAATTTTTCGCGGAAGATATAAATACAATGAAGGAAACCATAGGTGACTTTCTATAATAAAATGTTTATAAGGTGTTTGAGCAAAATATTTTTTACCAACACGTTTAATTTCTTCAGCAAATCTGCTTTGACGGGCTAAACTTTGTTCTTTAAAAGTTTTAGTTGAAGTGATATTATAAACTTGATTTTTATCAACAGTAACATGTTCAATAACTGAATTAGAAAACACTAAATCAAAGTATTTATCTTCAAATGGGATATTTCTGCTTTCATCTAGAAGAATAGTGTTATATCCATTGTGATTTTTTGCAACATCCAAAGCTTTTTCAGAAATGTTAGCAATATATATTCCTTCAGTTTTATTTGGAAATAAGCTTTTCATTCTTTCACCTGTACAACCACCTAAGTCCAGTATTTTTCCATTAGGAATTAAATCTATATTGGCCTTTATAATTTTATTTCTCGACTTTTCATATCTCAATGAATAAGGTTTGAAAATTTTTTGTCGAATTATTTTTTTAAGTTCATAATTTTATTGTTCGTCAAGCATTTAAGTTTTAAATCTGCACATATCCGCACAGTTGCGTATATTTCTTTTGTATAGTATTTGTTTTTATTTAAACTAAAATGTTTTTCTTTAGTGTTTTGAATTCATATTAGCCGTAAATCGATACCATTTTCTAATAACTGATTCTCCATAGTTTATTAACTAATTTCCACAGCTACGCTACGTAAGTTCCAATGAAAAAATACAATAGATGCAAAAGAAATAACGCTTTACAGTTCCTTAATAGATTACTTTTGAGTGGTTGGTTTTTTTTTGAAGATTTAGACTTGGAGTCTCATTCAAAAATCAAACTTAAAAAGATTTTTTTTAATAAAAATAAATGACCCCTTTATTTTTGTAAATTTCTGACAGTGGTTATTTTAAATTTAAAAACACCAAACAAAATTGTATTATAATACAATTATCTTCGTTTTTGATATTCACAATTACACTGCCTGAATTTGTTTATAATTATTAGCAACTAAGGAGGTTCAAACTCACAAATAGTTTTATATTTAGGATTCTGTTTTATAGCTTATAACACACCTATGTATTTAATTTTTGATACCGAAACTACCGGCCTGCCAAAGCGTTGGAATGCACCCATTACCGATGTTGACAATTGGCCACGCTGCATTCAGATTGCATGGCAATTGCATGACGAGCTCGGAAACTGTATCGAGCATCAAGATTATTTAATCCGCCCCGATGGCTTTAATGTTCCTTACGATGCCGAAAAAATTCACGGCATCTCCACAGAATTAGCATCCGAACAAGGTCTGCCACTTTCCGAGGTCTTGGAATTATTCAATACTGCCCTTTTAAAAACCACTTTTGTAGTGGGACAAAATCTTGGGTTTGATTTGAATATTATGGGGTGTGAGTTTCATCGTCTTCAAGTAGCAACACCCTTAAATGAACTCCCCGTTTTAGATACCTGTACCGAAAAAACAGCGACTTTATGTCAAATCCCAGGAGGTAGAGGCGGAAAGTTCAAACTACCAACGTTGACGGAACTCCACCAGTTTCTGTTTCATAAACCCTTTGGAGAGGCACACAATGCCACAGCCGATGTTGAAGCAACCACCCGTTGTTTTTTAGAACTGATTAGACGGAAAGAATTTACCATTGACCAACTTCAAGCCTCTAACGACTTTTACGAACGCTTTCAGTCCGAAAATCCAGAGGAAATCCAACCCATTGGAATAAAACATGTCAACCTCAAACAAGCATCTGCCAAAATTGCGGCTCGAATCCAAAACCAGAATGAAGCGGTAACTTCACAACAGATTACCACCGAAATTCCAGAGATTCTTAATGATGCAGAAGTGGTGCATTTACATAATCACTCCCAATTTTCAGTCTTACAATCCACCATCAGTATAAAAAATTTAGTAGCAGCAGCAGCAGATCATCAGATGCCTGCCGTAGCAATTACCGACCATGGAAACATGATGGGGGCCTTCCATTTTGTCAAAGAAATAGGCAATTATAACAGAGTCATTCGTCAAAAAAATAAAGCTGCAGAAGAAGCCAATGAGCCTGTAAATGCTCAAGAAATTAAAGGGATTGTAGGCTGTGAATTCTTTGTTTGTGATGACCACACCAACAAGTCTCAAAAAGACAACGGCTATCAAGTCGTCTTTTTGGCAAAATCAAAGAAAGGCTATCACAACTTAGTGAAAATGTCTTCCAAAGCCTATACCGATGGATTTTATTATTTACCAAGAATTGACCGCAATATTGTGGAAGATTATAAGGAAGATTTAATTGTCCTAACCGGGAATTTATATGGCGAAGTTCCTTCCAAAATATTAAACGTTGGCGAACGTCAAGCCGAGGAAGCCCTGTTGTGGTGGAAAGATAAATTTGGAGCCGATTTGTATGTGGAGCTGATGCGCCACAATCAAGAGGATGAAGACCGCGTCAACCCAGTACTGATACGTTTGGCACAAAAACATGCCGTCAAATTAGTAGCAACAAATAACACCTATTACATCAATCAGGAAGATGCCAATGCTCATGATATTTTGTTATGTGTAAAAGATGGCGAAAAACAAGCCACTCCAATTGGACGCGGACGAGGCTACCGTTACGGACTGCCAAATCAAGAATATTATTTCAAATCTTCAGAAGAAATGAAATCCCTTTTTAAGGATATTCCTGAAGCCATTGTGAACATTCAAGAAGTGGTTGATAAAATCGAACCTTTTGAATTGGCACGTGATGTGTTACTACCAAAATTTGACATTCCAGAAGAATTTATAAATGCATCCGATGAAACAGAAGGCACCAACTTTGGAGAAAATGCCTATTTGAAACATTTGACGTATTTGGGAGCCGAAAAACGCTATGGAGTGCTCACAGACGATATAAAAGAACGGATCGATTTTGAGTTAAAAACTATTGAAAACACAGGATATCCAGGGTATTTTTTAATTGTAGAAGATTTTATTCGGGTGGCACGTTCTATGGACGTATCCGTAGGACCCGGTCGTGGATCGGCAGCCGGATCCGTAGTTGCTTATTGCCTTTGGATTACAAATATCGATCCTATTAAATACGACTTACTTTTTGAGCGGTTCTTGAATCCCGACCGTGTGAGTATGCCCGATATTGATATTGACTTTGATGATGAAGGTCGTGGACGTGTGATGGATTATG
>Ga0233399_1000956_pt1 | contig 10436 bp, 18 predicted proteins | sample 43DmetaG_FD_182698 | JGI IMG/M metagenome (GOLD analysis project Ga0233399, IMG submission 182698) | Seawater microbial communities from Monterey Bay, California, United States - 43D | ecosystem: Environmental > Aquatic > Marine > Coastal | place: USA: California | collected 2016-11-08 | reverse complement strand
ACCGATTCGCTGACATGCCACAATAGCGGCATTTACCTTGCCCACACCAGTGACTACTTTATAATAGCCTTGTGGTAATTCCTGTGGAAGTTCAGCTTCAAGAGCAATAACAACTAGTTTCATTTTGCAATCTGCTCTAGCTCAATCATAGTTGCTGATAAGTTAATTTCTGGATCAGCAACTTGTGTGTGCTTTACCATGCCGTTACGAATAACAATTACAGCCTCGTCTTGCTGGTCTTGATCCTTGCCAAAAAACTCCAAGTTACGATACAAAAACTTGTATACCTCGTTGTATTCATCTGGACGTGCGCTTTGTGTAATCAGTTTACGTGCTTCCCTGATCTTGTTTTCTCTAAACAGTGCAACCATGTTTATTTTCCAGTCACCACCACTGCTTTCTTCTTCTAATTTACGTAGAGCGTTATCAACAACGTTCATTTGCACAGTGTTAATTGTTTTACGCAAGTCGGGATATGTTGCCTTAACATACATATCCAAGTCCTCGATATTTGGCTCAACTCCTTCTGTGATCAAAATCTCAGCAACACGGGCTGTAAAATCTACCTGATCCTGTGATGTAATATGAAAGCCTTGACATCTACTGTGGATTGCAGGAATAATCATGTTTGGATAGTTACAAGTAAGGATAAAGCGTACAACTGTTGCATACTGTTCCATAACACCACGCAATGCCGCTTGTCCTTCTGGCGATATATGATCAGCCTCATCAAGTAGGATAACTTTAAAGTCTCCCCAAGGCATTGTTTCACTAAATGCAGTGATCTTTTTGCGGATCATCTCCACACCGTTATCACGACTTGCGTTGATTGTAAGTACGTCTGCTTTTTCTACACCCAAGTCATTTATTAATACTTTTGCAAGTGTAGTTTTACCTGTACCTGGTGCACCACTAAACAACAAATGTGGGATACCACCATCAGCAATCCAACTTTCTACTTGACGCTTTTGCGCCTCGTCCTTAAAAACGTATTCTGCTACAGTTTTAGGACGATACTTTTCTACCCATAAATCTTTCATGTATCTTCTCTTAATGCTTTCTTTTCTAAACTAAGTTTATCCTTCATACTCATAATATAAGCCGCGGCCGCTAAAACTGCAATAGCACCTGCTTCAGCAATAAGCATCCAAGGATCTGCTTCTTTACTGTGCAATACAATTAATCTACACAGTGCAGTCATTGCAATAATAATTGGCAGTGTTACAGGAATACGGTTACTAATATAAAATGCTCCAACCATTCCTACAATCTCTGCATAGATAAACAGTAGAAACAAATCACCTAGTTTTACATCCATGTTGATTACCATGTTGTAAATGTCCATACCTGCCGCAAACATTGTCAGCGCACCAATTACAGCCAATAAAAGTTTTTCACTATAAAAGGTTGTCCAATGCAAACTTTTATCTAATCGTTCTCTTTTATTCATTATGCATACTCAAAGTTAACAGTTTCTCCGTTATGTTGCAATTCAACTGCACCATTACGTGTATGAAACTTTCTTGCCATTTCAGTAGGCGGGCTTAATGTTACAAACCTATCTACTTCCGGCATATTTTGTTTAATCCAATCAGTTACAGCAAACACAACTTCTCTACCTGCGCCTTTGTCGTAACTCCATACTGTATAAAACATAGCACAGTTTCCTGGATTTGCCAAGTGTTTTTCTGTAGTTGCTACACCTTTTGTAAATGCACAACATATTATAGCACGTGGCAGGCCTGCACTATCATATAGTGCAAAACTTTTACGATTTTCTGTTACCCTAAAAATGTAAGGAATATGAGGTCTAACTGGATCATCTGCAAAATAACCCATTGTCCAGTCATCATTAATAATTTGTAAATTGGTCATTATTTAAATTAGCCAGCAATACCTGATGGCATATCTGCTTGTACTGCCAACATTTCATCATTGTCTAGAAAGTAAACTTTTTCATTTTCAAAGTCTATGCCTCTACTCCAGCGACCATGTGCAACTAACACATATTCTCCTGGATTTACATCTTTTTGTTTTGGTCCTGTAAACATAACTTGGAACCAGCGTGGACGGATTGATTCTGTTGTACCATCTTTTTCTACAACAATTACACCACCTGCTGTTTTTTTATCTCCAAAACCGTCTATCATTTTGGCTAGAACATTATCATGAATTGGTTTAATAGTCATTTATAACTCCTGTGCTATTCTTCGATTTCACGTGTTTCAATACTTCCATCATCATATTCGATTTCCATATATACACTGCCGTCTTCACGTGTTTTTTCTTCTTCACTTATAATTACTGGATCAGGATCTGGAGCAGTTGCCATAACTTCCTCTTTAGCAGGATCATTACGTGTTACAATAGGTTCACTAAGTGGTGCTGGCTGTGCAGGTTCAATTGCATCATATTGCGCTCGGCTTACATTTTGAATTGTTGCTTTTACATTTCCAGTTTTATCAAGTCTGTCACCTTTTGCATTCATTGGCACATTGCCAACTGCTCGTGTTTCCTCATATTTTTTGGCTAAACCACCCATATCTAGTATTTTGCCTCTTGCTGTTTTTACTTGCTTCATTTAAGAAACTCCTTAATATCTAAATTGTATTTAACTGCATCAATTCTATGAACACCCATTAGGTATAAAACATAGCTTGCTACACTAGAGCCACGTCCTACACCCCATACAATATTATTTTGTTTTAGTTTATCTATAAAATATATCAAAAACTGTAATACAGGTATCATATTGCGTTTATCAAACTCTGCTAGTTCTAAATAAACTCTATCTAACTCAGCTGATGTATTACAGCGTTCAGTAAGATAGTTTTCTATGTTTAATGTATAATACTCTGCGGGCATGTTCCAGTCATTGAGACATTCGTCAACGAACTCACTACTACTTAGCGTCGAGGCTAGTTCGTATTTTATTTTATTTTCTGGAAAGTCAAACAAATCTGTAAGTGTGTTATATCTTTCCACCCATTTTGTATCTTCAACTATAATGTCGCTGATATTCTTTCCCTGATACAATGCCTCTATTGCATCATTTTCTTTTACAACTACTTGTCCTGCTGTGTTCATTTTCATCCAATTATAAAATCATCTGTATCATCATCAGGTTTCTGATGCTTTAACTTATCTAATTCGCTCTTATTATATATTTCGAACTCTATGGTGTCAATCATACTTTGTATTTGTCCTACAATTTGCATGCTCATACCAGCACGATGCGCTTGTACTAACTTCTTTTTAAGTTCTTGTTGCTTTTCAAGAAGTTTGTTCATACTTTCATCTTCAAAATCTTCCATAAAAACCTCCAGTATTAGTCATTATGCAATATAACCTATTGAATGTCAAGACTTTTTTTGTATTTTGTTATTATATTCTTCTGCTTCTTCCAACAGCGTCATACGTCCGCCACTTGTTTTTGCACTATGCACAGTTGCACTTACGTCTTTAGGTAAACAGTGTCCACCATATCCACGCTCTGGTGTTACAAAACTATGACTACGTCCGATGCGTTCATCAGCACAAACAAGCTCACTTACATTCACTGGATCAACTCCTTGTGACTCACAAAAATCCTCCAATTGATTAAAAAACGTAACTTTAAGTGCTAAAAAACTATTACGCAATTGCTTTGCTAATATTAGTTCCTGTGGTTCTTTAACATCAATATCTATTTTGCCACGTGCTTGTAAGAATATGTCGCTCCAAAACAGAGTACTTGATCCACCAAAATAATAATGGTTTTGTGTTTTTGCATCTTCTTGCCAATGCTTTGCTCTTAAAAATTCTGGAGAGAATGTTATGCTTGTGTGAGGGAATACATGTTTCAACATATCCCATCCTTCTAAACTAATTGTACTCTTAATTAGTATTGGTACATTAGGATTGTCTTCAATAATGCAATACACATTGTCCATATGACATCCGCCATGCGATCCTTGTGGTGTGCTTACGCAAACAATAATTGCTTCAGCATGTCTTAGGTCACCGTAGTGACCCAAGGCAGGATCATATATAATTAAATCGTGATAATCTTTTAGTTGTAGTTCATGTGCTTTGCCTACAAATCCGTAGCCGGCTATTCCTATTTTCATGTTATAATCCGTTCGGTACAATAATATAGTGAATGCTTAAAACAACACCAACACTTGCGCCTAGTCCTATCATCATTTTTATGAAGTCTTTGGTAATAAGTGGAAATACAGTTTTAAACTTGTGTTTGCCTGTCATAGTTGCCATAGCAAGTTCTCTACCACATAGTAATCCTACAAACACCCAAGTTGTTGACATTGGAATATCGTTTATTTCTTTAAAGAACAACAGTATTAGAAAGTATACACAATCAATAATTGTAGCACTACGCACATATCTTGTGTTGTGCTTCTCAATTACAATCTGTTGTATCTTTCCTCCACCTTCACGGAACATATATCCTAATCCAAATACAAACATTGCACTGATTAGAATCATTAGATCCCATGGTATTTCTCTTGGCAAGAACACAGCAATATTTGCCATGTCATGTGATAACCAAGTGAACCATAAGAAGCCTGTTGTAAACCATTGTGCTATACGCCATGCTTTCTTGTGTTCTTCTTTGACAGGCTTTGCTTCGTCTAGTAGTTTGCTAACTACAATCCATATGATATATGCCGCAACTGCCGCTACTGCATATCCCATCATGCTTTTTACAAGCATTTTTTCCAATACAAATGTACTTGCAAATGCACTTAATACAAGAAAACTTGTGCTAACTGGCACACCTATTCTTGTAAGTATTAACAATAGTCCTGGTGCCATTGCATGATACCATTGTATTTCTTGGAATGGTATTTTGTTTAGTCGTCCATAACTGATGTCTCCACCGTTAGTATACCAACCATACCACAATGTATAAAGGAGAACTGCTGATGCCGCTCCCCACATAATCTTCCAATTTACTTTTTCGTTGTTTGATGCGATCCATGTTCCAAGTGTTTGAACTGAATCATTTGCTATTACTGAATAGCCAGCGAATAAAAATCCTACCAGCATCCATAAAGTGAGTGCGTCCATAATTATCTCCTTTGCTTGACGGCTTTACCCCGTCGCTCGCTTTGGTTGAACTTGATGTTCAATATTATTTAAGACATTTTGATATTTGTCTACAAAATTAGGTAAATTTTGTGTAAATTCATAATGATTGTCTATATAATTTTCTTTTCTATATACATCATGCCTTGCTAATTTTTGTATAAAATTGTCATATTCATCTGTATAACTATTGTACATAAAGTTTATTATACTATCTATTGTACAATGAACTGACATATTTGTAAACCTTTTTTCTATACCTAGCAATTTTTTTTCTATTTTATTTTTTGTTGAAATAGGTAAATTACTAATACAAAACTCTGATGGACCATGTAATATGTTGAATATAACATTAATGTTTTGATTATAAAAATATTCCAATAACTTATCTAGATACCATATGTTTAAACTACTAACAGTAGTACATACAGTTAAATTATAATGACGTATACTGTTTTTTAAATCTTTAAATTTTGTAATATTTCTATCTAATACTTTCCAACGAGCAGGATGTCTTTGATATTCAAATCTATTTTCTATATCGTCAATACTAAGCTGTATATCTACTTTGTTAAATTGTTTTAATAGCTCTATATGATTTGTTCTGTAAGTAGTTCCATTAGTAGTATAATGTAACTCTTGATATTTGTTATAACCATTTGCAATACTTTTTTCCAGCACTTCCCAATTTTTATCTATTAAAAAAGGTTCACCGCCATAAAATTCCATTTTTTTAAGATGCGGTAACCAGTTGTCTATATCTTGCCATATTGTACTGTCGTCATTATATGCTTGTAAAAATTTTGTAGTTTCACGATTTATTTTATCTTTGAGATTATTATCTGCAAAGTATTCTTCTTCTTGAGACCAAAGGCTACTACTATATCTACTGCATATTCTACATTTAAGATTACATTTAGTTCCTAGTTTTAGATCTAAAATCTGGGGAGTACTAAGGTCATTATCTAATAGATAAAAATAACGAGAACCAGAAGTACGCATACTTTTTGCGCCACTGCTTTCTTCTTTCCAGCATTTTATACAGTTATTGTCTTTAACACCATTGTTTAAATTATCTCGTATAGATTGTAACTTTTCACTTTGCCATGCTTGTTTCAATGAAAAGTTATTGAGATTTTCTTTTTCACTATGCAAAAACTCTGTACTCTTACAGCATATTCTTATTGTTCCAATACTGTCTGTTTGTAGCATTGTCCAAGGTAGTACGCAAAAAGTAGAGCTGTCTTTGTTATAAGTCACCGTCTTTTCGGTTTTCACTATAGTAGACGTCGAACTCTCCGCCTGGGTATCTTGCTTTGAGTTTATTGACATTTTCCGCCACTACCTCATTTGGGTCCAAACCAAGAGCCCTACAGCTAGTAATCCAATACCACATAATATCGCCAAGTTCTCGTTTAGCATGAAATACAGTTTCATCGTCCATAGGTTTACCTTGGAAGATACATTTTTTAACAATCTCAGCAAATTCGCCTCCTTCACTTGCAATGCCAATAGCACCTGTCATAAGTGATGCTGTGTTTATTTTTCCACCACTGTCTGCTTCAATCTCAATCATTCGATTGTACATCTGCATACTTGATAGTGATTCGTTACTTGTTACTTCTCGTACAAAATCCATGTACGCATTTAAATCTACTTTATTCATTTATTCCTCACATAAAAAGACTGCTAACAGATTCTTCGTTTGTTACACGTCGAATTGCTTCGCCAATTAATGGTGCAATACTTACTTGTCTTGTTTTTTTACAATTTTTAGGACAATGATCCATAATTGTGTCTGTAACAACAAGTTCGTCTAGCACACTTTTTTCTACTTTCTGACACGCTTCTCCACTTAAAATACCGTGTGTAATACAAGCACGTACACTTAGAGCACCTTGCTCCATAATCGCCTTTGCAGCATTACATAAAGTACCGCCGCTGTCAACCATATCATCAACTAATATAGCATGTTTTCCTCGAACATCTCCAATAATGTTCATAACTTCGCTTTTGCCTGCTTCTGGACGTCTTTTATCTACAATAGCAATATCGCCATTAAACATTTGTGCAAATTTTCTAGCACGTACAACACCACCTGCATCTGGAGATACAAAAATTGTACTTGCTTGTTCTACATCAGGATCATCAATAATACCAATTGACTTTTTAATATCTTTTGCAAGTATTGTTCTACTGGTTAAATCGTCTACAGGAATATCAAAGAAGCCCTGTATCTGTCCTGCATGTAAATCCATTGTTAACACACGATCTGCACCTGCTGTTGTTAGCAAGTTTGCAACAAGTTTTGCTGTAATTGGGGTACGGCTTGCACTTTTACGATCTTGCCTTGCATATCCAAAATAAGGAATAACGGCTGTAATACGTGCGGCACTACTACGCCTAGCGGCATCAATCATTACAAGTAGTTCAATTAAATTATCATTTACTGGTGTACTTGTACTTTGCATAATAAAAACATCCTCGCCACGAATATTTTCTAAAAACTCTACACTGCATTCTCCGTCTGCAAATGTATTAATATTGGCTGGTACTAAATCTGTAAAGCAGTGTGCAGCAATTGCCTCAGCCAAAGGACGGTTACTGTTTCCTGCGATTATTTTCATTTTCATTTAAGCCTTTCTAGACATTAAAGTTTATGCTTTCTCCGCATCCACAGCCTGCCATAGCTAGTGGATTTTGTATGTCGATTCTGTTGCCTGTCAAATCGCTAACATAATCAACTGTAGTACCCATAAGGTACATAATACTAAACTTATCAATACTTAAAATAAACTCTCCATAATTGGTTTGTTCATCTGATTGCATCTCTTCTGTTTGTGCTTCTATAAGGTCCCAGTCATATTGAAACCCAGCACAGCCGCCACCTTTAATTCCAAATCTTACGATCTTTCCTTTAGCGACTGTGTTAAAATGTTCAATTGCTGGTTCAGTTAAATTTACAATTTTATTCATCTTGATTCCCTGGTGGCTTATGACTTAATTCAGGACCTTTATCAGGTCCTTCATAACCCATTTTAGGATTTAATGCATCTGCATCTGGCATGGGTTCTATCTTATTTACAATAACCGGCCATTTTTCTGCTAGTTCTCGGTTTTTATCTACCCAAAAGTCGATTGTATCTTGCCCTAATTCTTTTGTAGTATCTGGAAAAATAGCGCCGGCTGGACACTCAGGTTCACAAACACCACAGTCTATACATTCATCTGGATTAATTGCAAGAAAATTTTCTCCTTCATAGAAACAGTCCACAGGACATACCTCTACACAGTCAGTATACTTGCATTTAATACAAGAATCATAGACAAAATATGTCATAAATTATCCTTTGTTTGCGTTACGTTGTTCTTTTAACAATTGTTTTATTAAGTCGTCTTTTTTCTGTCGTCTATCTAGCTCGATACCGAATTCACTACGACCTATTTCTTCTAACTGAGTTTTTGTAAGTTTACCTAAACTGCCTTTTGTATGTTTTTTAACTTTTTCCTGTGCAGGTGCTGCTTTTACTGTTAGCGTACTTGTGCTAACAACAGGCTTTCCGTTAAGTTCATTTTCAAAAGTGTTAGGTTCTTTATTTCCAGTTATAATGTTCATAAGTTTTTTAAACATAGTCTTTCCTTAAAATATTCCTAAAATTAATTTACCGTCTTCGCTAATTTGATCTGGTCCCCACTGGGGATCAAATGTAATATTAACGTCCACGGTCTCTGCACCACTACTTATCACGGCCTGTTTTATATCTTCTACAATATAATCAGCGGCTGGGCAAAAAGCACTAGTGAGAGTCATTAGGATGTCTACATGTTTTTCCTTAATAGTAATGTTATAAATTAACCCTAAGTCATAAACATTTAGACTAATTTCCGGGTCAAACACATTTCTTAAATTTTCAATAATAGTTTCTTTATCCATGTGTAAGCCTAAAAATCACTGCATCCTCCTGGTTGCTAAAATACAAATTAATTGTATCAAAATTCCTATCGAAACGAAAACCCCAGCGTGAGCCAGGGTCACCAAACATTTCATACATATAGTTAGTAAATTGGTTTTTAATTTTATTCTTACCAATACCAATGTCAAAGTCTTTACTGAGCATAAAGTAATATCTGAAATGCTCAGACTTTAGAGTCCATTCACTATCTATAGTCCAGTTTTTCGCTTCTTTTATCATCATTATTAATATACGATATAGTTTGTATATTGTCAATCAACAAACGTTGTTTTTTGCCATGTAAATGGTGTATAGATTGCACTGTTTGCACCATGCTCACTACATTCTGCACTTTCACACCAACAACGTCCGTCAGTCATTTCCTTTATAAGTTTATCTGCAAACTTCCAAGCATGTTCTGCAAACTTCTCTGCGCCAACACCATCTAATACAGTAAGTTGTAAAAGTCCTGCATTTTCCATTTCAGCAAATTTATATAAAAATTCATCATTTCTATCAATCACTGTTTTGTGATCAAATGTATCTTCCAGCCATTGCTTTAGTGGTTTTAAACCTCCAAAGTCAACTGCCCAGTTTTTATTGTCTAGCTCGTTACATCCAAATGTAAATTTAAAAGCCAAACTGTAACCATGCAAATATTTACAATGTGAATGATCTGCATGTGGCTGACGGAACACCGCTGATAGTCCGATGTTGTGTCCGTATGTTTTTGTACTAAAGTGGGGCATATATTTTCTCCTGTATTATAAGGACGGAGTATTTAAAGTGGGACGATCCTATAGGACCACTGTATATATTTATAGTATGTAAATTAACGTTTGTCAATAACTTTATCAGCAAGTCCATATGCAAGTGCTTCTTGCGCACTCATAAACTTGTCACGATCCATATCACGTTCAAAATCTTCATATGTTTTACCAGTTGTGTTATGTTTCACATATAAGTCAGTTAGCATTTTCTTCATCTTCATAATTTCATGATAACTGATTTCAATATCACTTGCCATACCTCTGGCACCACCACTTGGTTGGTGGATCATTGTACGACTGTGTGGTAATAGGAAACGTTTGCCAGGTGCTCCTGCCTGTGCAAGGAAACTACCCATACTGCATGCTTGACCCATTACAACTGTGCATACGTCTGGATTAATAAACTGCATAGTATCATATACACTCATGCCGTCAGTAATAACGCCGCCAGGACTATTGATATATAGTGTAATATCTGCGTCTGGATCTTCACTTTCCAAAAATAACATCTGTGCAACAATTAAATTACACATGCTTTCTTCCACTACACCATTAAGCATAATGATACGATCTTTAAGCAATCGACTGTAGATGTCATAACTACGTTCGCCTGCACTTGTTTTTT
>Ga0233399_1000955_pt1 | contig 10438 bp, 10 predicted proteins | sample 43DmetaG_FD_182698 | JGI IMG/M metagenome (GOLD analysis project Ga0233399, IMG submission 182698) | Seawater microbial communities from Monterey Bay, California, United States - 43D | ecosystem: Environmental > Aquatic > Marine > Coastal | place: USA: California | collected 2016-11-08 | reverse complement strand
CCAATTGTATCATCTGAAAATAATCCTATAAATCCTGATTTAAAATTTGTGTCTTCTCCAATCAAAACTTAATTTATTATTTAATATTTCTTATCATTACTAAAATTAGATTCTTTTCCAAATTTAAAAGTAAAAACTTACTCTTAAGCGATTAATTCAATATTATACCTTATAATATATAATATATACCATGTATCATATAATATTTTACTAATTTCTATAATTGAAATCACATTTTATTTACCATTAACCATTTTTTTAAATTTAACAGATTCATTATATATATGCAATGAATAATAATTATATAAATCTTTTTGTCTAAATATTATTCCGAAATTCCCTTATTTTTTTATTTTAAAATCAATTTATAGTTTAAAATCAAAGAATATTTTATGCTTTAATTTTAGTACTGTTGCTGTACATTATTAAAAATTTTTTAAACAAGTGATACTACTAGATTGAATTATTGCTTATTTATGAGGATATATATTATCATTTGTAAATGACCATTTTGAAGGTCCTTTATTTGTGTCAACATTATCAAAAATTTCATAGCAATTTTATAATTCATGTTAATATTATTCATTATGATCTTCATATCTTTATAAATATTATAAATTATCTAATTAGTCTAAATAAGTCTTTAAATAATTAGATAATCTAATTTTTCCTTTATTTACCAAATCATCTATTACTTTTAATGTAGCTTTAATCCTTTAAGTGGTAATTTCTATATTTTATCTTTATTTTTCAGGATGCAATGATGATCCAAATACACTTTCTATAATTGTTTCATATTTTTTTTAAAGCTCAAATACATCTTTTATAAATTTAAAATATTATTCTTAATGAAATAACTTTTTTTTTAATGCTATATTCACATAATTTCTTGCCTATTCATTATCAACTGGTAAAGATCCTCCATTTATTGGCTCATTTACTACATCTATCATTTCAACTTCTATAAATGATTTATCTGTTTATTATTAACTCAATTTATTCTATTACACTTTATCAATTAATTATTCAAATGATATAAAACTTTAACTAGGTACTTTTAAGTTTGGACATATCTTTTCTATTGGATTTTCTATAAATTCAAAAGAATATAATTCTTCAGAATTATAGACTTCAAAACTTTATATTCCATTTAAAATAGTTCCTTTATAACTAAATTAAGGTTTTATTATTTTAATCTCAAATTTTCCCCCTATATAATCTTTTATCACCCCACTATGTACAGCTGCTCTACATATACTAGATAGTTCAGAATAATATTATTTTCCACCAAAAATTTGAAATTATTTTTTATCTCCACATTAATTAGAACACTCAATTTTATAAATTACATTAATTTTAGGATTCAATTATATAATTTAAGCATCACAATTAGCTTAAAAATGATCTTTATTTTCTTTTATTTAAATAAATCCTTTATTTTCAGAGCATACTAATCCTCTTATTTTTGCTTTTGATATAAAATCTTTAGATAATTTTTGTTTTGAATTTTTCAAAATTATTAAATCTGCTCCTATAGTTTATAGTTTTTCAATTTAGCTTTAATTATCCATATATTCTAATATAGATAGAGATATATCTTATGATTTTATACTATTTATAGATTAAAATTATTCTATAAGTTATTTTTAATCATATTTTACAGCAAATGGGATTCCAATTTCATTTTCAGAATTTGCCCCAATAAAATTTAGATAGTCAATTATTTATTAAATTTGCTTTTTATTATAGATTTCTATAGACTATAATCCTATTTTTTTACAATGATCTTATAATTATTAGATTGAGTTAACATCTATTGTTTTTATCTCTAAATTATTTTCAAATTACCTAATCTTTTAAATATCCATAATAGAAATAGAAATTTCCATCACCATTAGTGAAATCACAAAAAACTCTTTCTGCTTAAGGCATACACTGTGTTTTTATCCAAAAAAAACCATTTTTTCTATATGGGTTTCTCTTAAAAATAGATACACAGTTAATGGCTGAAGATTCTTATGAACAACCATAGCAAGTTCCTTAATTTTTTTAATATTCTAAATAAAAAATTTTCTTATAAGGTTATACATTGTTATATACTTGTTCTATTTATTTATTTAGTTTTTAAAATGATAAATCAATTTCTTAAGCATATTTTATTATGAGATTAAATTTTGGAACCAAAATCATAAATTATTCAATTATAAGCTTAGTTTATCTATAAACATCAAACATCGATTCCATTGCCATTTTATGAGGCACTAAAAATGATGAATCAATATATTCAACATCTTCTAGATTAAAACGATTTATTAGTTTTGAGTCTTATCCTTAGAATTTACATGTTTCTACTTTTACTGGTATACTTTTATTATAATATTATACCCAGGTCTTTTTATTATAATTTTATTTATTCCATATAAAGGCTTTTTAAACTCATTTTCTTAATCTTCATCTAATTCAAGCATTTATATTTAAACCCCTAATATTTCAGTTGGTGTCATTTCAACTAATGTTATTTTATCACATTCTTCTTTTAAAATACTTGTCCACTATTTATTTTCTGTCATTATATTTATTTGAATTTTTTTAGGCTTAAATTTCCAAATGATATTTATTTCTTGAACAAAATATTTTCGATCAAATATAATACTAAAATCAGCTTTTTTTTCACCAAGTGGAGATGCCCACCATCCTGAAGCATTAGGATCAGTAGTAAAATAAGGATCTGCTCTTGAGTCTCCTAAAGTTGCAGATACTTTTATCAATCCATATTATTGTATATTAGTAATAGAATCTTCTGATTAAGCTGATATACATGATTCTAAATTTTATTTGAGCATTATTTTTCCTATTTTATCAATAACAAATTTAAACTAATTTCCTTCAGCACATTTACTTGTAGCAATTAAAAGATTATTATCTTTGCCTTTTTAGGGACTTAAACACATTTTATCTGTCCATTGTTTAATATAGAATTCTTGTAAAAAAAATATTTCTCTTGAATCGTTTTGTAAAATGGCATCTAAACAATTCATTAAAATCATTGGTTTATCTATTTAGTAATAACCAACTTCTGATCTAACGATACAACGAGGTAAAATATCAACATTTTTCTCTAAAATCATTATAGTCTAATCTTAACTATAAAAATCAATCTCCCATAAGCCATGACGATTTCCATACATATTTTTCTTAAGCCCTTTCATTATTATTTTTATTGCTTTAGCATAAATTATTTAATTATAATCTTTTTAGTATGTCCAATACCACCAAAATTTTGTAATTTCTTTCTTAATTTATTAAATAATATACTGGAGATGATTCCCAGTCAGAAGCTAATTCCCAATGTATTTAATCTTAAGTATATTCAATTTTAACTTAAGCAGGAGCTGCTAAAAAAACTAAATTATGTTTTTTGACCCTTCGTATCATATCAAATTCGACTCTAAAAGTAACTTCTTAATTAATAGCTGAATCTGATATTTTTTCAGACATCCAAAACCAATAAGGTCTTGGACCAGTTTAAGTATTACAAGGATAACTGGTAAAGAATGCCCACTAAATTATTTAAATAATTACTGTTAAAGAATTTGCATATGGCACTAATGACTTTGTTGGTTATTGACCATTACTGAATTATATTTAATCTACCCAATTGTAACAATTAAAACTATATGCATATTCCCATCTTGAAGATGCCCAACAATTATAAGTATCTAATCTCTCAAATTTATGCTATAAAGGCTATATTTTAAAATTTTCTTATATTTAAATAAAACTTAATGGATAATCATTCTATATATTTTTATTACTCAAAACTTTTTTTTCTTTTTATATAAAATTATATTGATTTTATGTATTAATAAGATTCTTATTAAATTCATTTATATGCAATTATTTCATAGTATCAAGAACTTTTTCATTTTTAAATTATTTTAAATGTTTTTATGTATTTTAATCAAAAAAACTGTCATAATCTATTACATATCCTTTTTTGTATTAATCTAAAATATTTAATTATCACCTGCTTATTTATATTCTTCCGGAAATTAGAAAAATTATTATTAATCTATATAATTTTTCTAATTTAATATTTATTATGTTATATACAAATTCAATTACGGATCATTATGATCTAATTCATGATATGATTTTTTTTCAAATGGCTTCAAATTTTTAAATTTATTTATGTCTTATTCTATCATATTTTTTTATTCTATAGATGAAAATTCTACTGGCTAATCATAATTATTTAATTTATATATATCAGGCTCAATCTATATTTATTAAACTTCAATAAAAATCATTATTATTATACATAAATTCATCTTTTTATTTATAAATTTCATTAATTATATATAAAAAATTATTATCATGCTAATAAAATTATTCTAAATATATAATGTTTTGAAATTTATTAAAAATGATTAATTTTTTTGTTAAAAATAAATCTAATTATTATAAATAAGATTTATAATCTAAATTAATATTTTATTAAAAATTGATAATGTTTTATAATATTTTTATAATATAATTATATGATAATAAAAATTATAAAAAATTATTAAGAATTATAAAAAATTATTATAAAATAATCAGTGATCGAATTTTAAGTGACATTATTTGTAACAATCGTCCATGTCTGGTTTAAGCATTCCTTTTTGTATTATTAAAGGGTGCAATATACAACATAGATCGCAAAAATCTGTGTTACAAGACTGCTATTATGGTTTTTCTTTTTTTTTTTAGAATTGCATGGCGCAAATAGCTTAAACAGCGTGTTTAGGGTCTTTACTATTAAAACATTAGAAGTAAGCTTTATCTTTTTCAGCAGTTTAAGGACTGCATTCTTCAACACATTTTTCTTTGACATTTCCTTTACTGGCAGGTACATTTTTACTACAACAAGTTTGACAGAAATTTTCTTTACAATTTGACATTGGTCCAGCCAATCCACCAGTTTCTTTTTCACACCATTTTCCTTACACTGATTTAGTAGTGTTTAAGCAAATTTTATAATCAAATTAGAATTTTACACATGTACCAGTTTCTTCGCATGAGGCAGTTTTAATATCTTTTGCTTCTTTTTATTTTTTATTGGTATCAACTGGACCAGCATCTCCACCGTCTCCATCACCATCACCATCACCATCACCACCATCATCTTTTTTTTTTCCTGGTGGAGGGGGTGGTCCTGGATACATTTTGAAATCATCTATAAATACAGTTCCTTTGTGAACATTCATACCAATTTAGACTCCTTTAGTAGATGGTCTTTCGATTTCTTTTAAGAATACTGGTAATCTAACTCTGTTTTCCCACACAGGTAAAGCTTCTTCAAACCAAACTTCAATATAATCAGTATAATGGAAATAAATCGTATACCATACTCTAGGTCTAATATCTTTTCTTTCTTAAACCAAAACATATTATCTTTTTCCGTTATTAACTTCTTTAATTGCTACTCTGTCTTTCATAAACACAACTTCGAAATAGTTTTTATCATTTATGTAATTAAATACAAAAGAAAATTCGGTGGTTAAGAATAACATATACATGTCAAATCCAACCCATCCTCTGATTAATTATTTGTTAATTAAGATTATTGGGGATTTTGATGTCTCATAACTTTTCATTTCTTTTTTCATTGTTTATTTTCTACCTTTACCATTGTAAATATATTCCCAAAATATATCTTCATGTTAATTCTATATCCAAACTTATTTTATATCAGCTTTATAGGTTTCCCAGAATCTAGAAGAATGTGGTTATCTATATTTAATTGCTTTGTCTAATTCGAAAGAGTCTTTCCAACAATCAATTGCGAAAACTTTATATTGATCAATAAAGAGTCCTAAAATTCCATCAGAGAATATTGATTAATATCCATTTTTAAAGTAAGCATCCTCTCCTTTAAGAACATCTTTCAAAGCTCCATATTTTTTAGGATTAGTTGGATCAGTTTCCTTTCCAAGTCTAATTTTGAATACTGTTTCAACAACCAATAATTAAATGTTGTACCTTTTATTAAATATTATAATACCATGTATCAGATAATATTTTATCAATTTTTGCGGTTGAAATAATATGATTTTTACCTTCCATCATTCTTCTGAATTAAACTTAGTCATTTTTGAATTCAACTGAATAGTAATTATATTAATCCTTTTATCTATTTAATATAAAAATAATACCTAAATATGAATCCAAAGAATCCCATTTTTCTAACTTTAAAGTCAAGTTGTAATTAAAAGTCATAGAATTTTTTATATTTAAGATTTTAAATTGTAGCTGTACATTCATTTGATGGTTTAGCAAAATCTTAACCGCATGTGACATCTCTTAATTAAGCAATAGCTTCTCTATGAGGGAATACATCATCTTTAGTAAATTTCCATTAAGATGGCCCATTTTTGGCTTATGAACTATCCATAGCGACGTAAGTACTTTACCAATCTAAAGAATAGGTTTCATGATGAGGTTCATATCTTTATAAGAAAAATAGATCATCTAATCTCTTCAAATAATATTCCATTAACATGGCAAGTTTAGCTTAACCTTTTGAAACCAATTCTTATATCATTTATTTTGTAGCTTAGATTCTTATTAAGGTTGTTGACAACATTGTGTATTAAGTTGCTGGGTTCAAATTTGATCCAAAAATACCTGCTAATGTTAGTTCATATTATTTAAATAATGCTTAAGTATCTTTTACAAATGCAACATATTTCTCCATTAATACTAATTTTTAACTTAATTATTTATTAACATATCCGATAGCTTTTTTCATATCCATATTAGGTTCACCTGATCCTGAATTTGGATCATCAGGGGCTTCATTTAAAGTTAAATATGATTATTCTTATGCATTAGCCTATAATTCAAGTTAATTTAGAGAACTCAATTTTTCTTTAGATTCAATAAAAGAAGCTTATTTTTTGACTTTAACTTTATTAATGATGTCATTAAAAGAAATGAAACTTTTTTTTTTAGGTTTTAAGTTAGGACAAGCTTATTCAGCAGGTTTTTTGGCAGCTTAGAAAGCTTTTTAAGATCTACTTCCTGTTCCTTCAATAGTTTCCACATCATTAACATTACCAGCTTTATATGTAGTTTATCCGGCTATAACTTTTATTTCAACCATTCCTCCTTCAATATCATTGATAGCATTAGTATGAACAGCAGCTCTACACATACTTGAATGTTCACTGAAAGGTCCAGTTCCTACAACCTTAAATGCTTTAGCTTTAGCGCAATCACTTGGACATGATATTTTGAGTATTGTATTAACTTTTGGACTACCCATCATAGCAAGTGTAGTATCACAAGATGCACTAGATTATCCAGCTTTGTAATCTTTTTCACCCTTATTTTCAGAACAAACAAGCCCTCTTATTTTTGCACTTGATAAATATCCTTTGAATAATTTATTCTTTGATCTTTTGAGAATCATCAAATCAGCACCAATTGTTGTCAATTTATCCATCATAGTTTATGTTTCCATCATACCTTTTAAAAATGATGTAGTTTCTTTTGATTTAGGACTATTTAATGAATTAAATTTATCTCCTAAGAATTTCCAATCAAATTAATAGGCGAAAGGAATACCAACTTCATCTTCAGAATTTGCTCCAATTTAATTAAGATATTCAATAATATTAGTAGTTTGTTTTTTACTTTCAATTGCAACAGGTTATAATCCTATTTTAACACACATTTCTTAAAGTTATTCCAAACCTTTAAATTTAATTGGATTAGGCTAAATAAAAAATTTTATTTACTTTATCATTTAGGTTTCCAACATATTAATAGAAATTTGAATCACCATCTGTAAAATCACAATAAACTCTTTAAGGTGCAGGCATACATAATGTTTTAATCCAGAAAAATCCGTTTAATCTATTTGGATTTTTTTTTTTAACATATATACAACTGAGAGCTGCAGTTTCTTATGAACAGGCATATCCTTTTCCTTTGGATTCACCATTACCTCCTTAATCTAATTAAACATATTTTTTATAAGGGCCCAATTAAGCATAAATGGCATCAACTTATTAGTTAATTTTCACAATTGATTTTCCAATGTCTTCAGCTACTTTAATTACAACCATATATTTTTAAATTTATAAGATAAATTATTCTACAATCAATTTAGTATGTTCATAAACGATATGCATCCAGTATTTAGCACCTCTATATGGAACTAAATATGATGTATCAATATATTCAATATTTTCAAGTTTGAATCTATTAATAATTTTTGATTCTTTTCCTTAATATGCACAAGTTTAGAATGAAAGAGCTACACCTGGTCTTTTACAAATGACTTTTTTAATACCATAAGCTGGTTTTCCAAATTCTGATGGTTTATCGTAATCATGTTCTAAGAAATGAACACTTACTCCAATAATTTAACTTGGTGGCATTTGAACGATCATATCACCATCAGATGGTTATTCAGTTATAATAGTAAACCATTTTCTTTAAGGAGTTAAAACATTAACAGAAACTTTTTTAGGAACATATTTGAATTAAACGGTGATTTCTTCGACTAAATATTATCTATCAAAAATGACTTCCCAACTAGCAGTTTATAAATCTAAAGGAGCAGCCCAGAAACCTGAAGCATTAGGATCGATAGTATTATATGGGTTAACTCTTGAATCAGAAAGTGATCCTGATACTCTAACATGACCATATGTTTAAATTTAAGTAATTGAATTATCTTCTTTAGCAGCAATACAACTAGTTGGTGCAGCTTTACTCATAAATCTACCTAATCTATCAATAACAAATTTGAAGTCATCATTATCTCTACATCTATGGGATGTCATAAATCTAAGATCTTTATTTCCTGATCTATGTCCTGCAGCAATACACATCCAATCAGCCCATTAACGAATGAATAACCAATCTAAAAAGAAAGCCTCTCTTGAATCATTTTGCAATATAGCATCCAAACAATTCATCAAAATAAATGGCTTTTCAGTCTCATAATATCCGACTTCAGATCTAGCCAAACAACGAGGATCATTTGGCGGATTTTTATCCATTATTTATACCGTTTACGTCTGAGTAAAAAAATCAACCCACCATAAACCATGTCGATTACCATACCAATTTCTCCTTAATCCCTTCATAATTATCTTACAAGATTTCGCAAATGTAGAGGGAGGATAGTGGTAGTTATAAATCCACCACCACCACCACCACCATCCTCTATCGGGTGTTTTAAGAAAATCTGTTGCAGATTCCCAAGTTTCAGAATCTTATGAAATTTCAATTTTGACTTAATCAGGAACTGATATGAATAGTAAACTATGGAATTTAACTCTTCTAATGACATCAAATTCTTATCTAAATGTAATTTCTTTCATTTTTCCTTCTTCTGTCATTTTTTCAGACATCCAGAACCAATAAAAACCTCTACCTCCAATACCTGAACTACAAGGATAGGCCAAGAACCAAATCCACTTTAAATTATTAAAATTTTACAATACAAATGTTAGCATAAGGTCTAAGATAAGAGAATGGGAAAATCCACATAATATAGATAGTACTCCAAACCCAATTCCAACAAATAAATAAAAATGCATATTCCCATCTGGATGATGCCCAACAGTTATATGAATACAAATATTACCAATCATATCTTAACCAAGCTATTTTAGCACTTTCAGAGACTTCCAAAAATTAAGTTTTTGCATCAACTGGTAAATAAGATGGTCTTTTTGCATAAGATTTAGCTTCATTTTGAATAAAAGCTTATTAACTTTTTGAATTAGCTTATTCTTTATTAAAATCGTTGATATGTAAGTTTTACATAGCTTTGCTAATATCTGCATTTTTGAATTATCTCTCATATTTTCCAGTCTTATTGTTGAAAAACTCATTATAATCAATTGCTGTTCCTTTTTTAAAAGGCTCTAAAAAATATATTCTTATATACCTGAGTTTTTAACATTATCAGTTATCTCAAAGAAATCTTTGTGTTTGTTATCTTTGGCTCTATTTATGATGTTTTATGTAATATCCAAATGTAAATTTGGAGAATCGTGATCTAGCTCACCATATTTTTTAGCCTAATAAGAACCTTAGTCAAACTATGAAATGTCTTTTTCGATTTCACTCTTTTAGTGATCATTAGAAAACTCCATAGGAATCTCATATCCTGGCATTTCATACAATGATGGTATCTTATCTGACTTAGAGTCACTTAAAATTAAGTGACTCTAAAGAAGAATAAGTAACAACTTAAATATCTTCATTATCTAATAAAATTCTATTAATAATTTATGAAATTTAGATATATATAAAGTTTTTTTATATATAGATATTATAAAGAATTCTTTATTATAAATTATAAAAGTATTATAAAATTTATTATTTAAAAAATACATTTATTATTCAATATAAAATAATCAATATTATTTTT
>Ga0233399_1000954_pt1 | contig 10441 bp, 10 predicted proteins | sample 43DmetaG_FD_182698 | JGI IMG/M metagenome (GOLD analysis project Ga0233399, IMG submission 182698) | Seawater microbial communities from Monterey Bay, California, United States - 43D | ecosystem: Environmental > Aquatic > Marine > Coastal | place: USA: California | collected 2016-11-08 | reverse complement strand
CCAACCAAATAACGCCATTTGCAATTTCGTTGCTTTACTAAGATCAACACGTTTTTTAGTCAAACTTGGAAGGACCAATTTATTGACGCGTGCTAAAGTTTTAAAAAGTGCTTTGGAATTCATACTCCAAAAATAGAAATTCTTCTTCTAATTCTACACAAATTTCATAACTTAGATTTATCTTCGTAAAAAAAAAAAGATACGTATGAATATTATTTTGATGCTGTTGGGATTTGGTCTTTTGGTCATAGGAGGGGAGTTTTTAGTGCGAGCATCTGTTGCGTTATCATTAAAGCTTAACATCTCCAAAATGGTGATTGGACTCACGGTAGTATCTTTTGCAACCTCACTTCCTGAACTATTGGTCAGTTTAAAAGCAGTATTAAATGGGTCTCCATCCATTGCAATTAATAATGTGATTGGATCCAATATTGCCAACATTGGATTGGTTCTTGGAATAACAGTCCTGTTAGGAATAATTCATGTAGACAAAACATTTTATAAATTTAATTGGCCTGCGCTGATGATTTTCTCATTTGTTTTTTATTATTTCTTAAGTAACGATAAAAAATTAGATGCTATTGAAGGAACGGTTTTGTTTTTAAGTTTACTGTTATTTATTGCTTTTTCGATCAAACAGTCTATGGGTTCAGATACAGATGGTGCTGTGGACAACCTGATACAGAGTTCTAATTTTAAAATTGTAATATGGCTTATTATTGGTGGCGTTGCCCTGTATTTTGGAGCCAAATGGCTGGTTGATAGTGCTGTAGTAATTGCTCAAAAAGTAGGTGTTAGTGAGGCCGTTATTTCGGTGTCTGTAATTGCTGTAGGTACGAGTATCCCAGAACTGGCAGCCTCTGTAATTGCAATAATTCGAAAAGAGAAAGCCATCTCATTAGGTAATTTAATAGGGTCTAATATTTTTAATATCGGATCTGTTCTTGGATTAACATCGTTGGTCAAACCGATTGTAGTTGACGACCCAGAAATTCTTTCAAGAGATAGCGTTTGGATGCTAGTATTTGCAGGACTTTTGCTGCCGTTAACTTTGATTTTTAAACGATATGAAATTAAAAAATTTGAAGGCTTTTTACTGGTCTTTTTGTATGGAGTTTATATCTATTCTGTATTTTTTTAAGCTCAAAACAAAATTAATTAACCCTAAAATCTCTTAATTCTTCAACACCAATTGTCTGAGCTGACATCGTCAAATCTGTTTCGCCTAATTGCTCAAGCAGTGAAGTAATTTCGGAGCTTAATTCAAAGCCCTGTGCAGTTTCGGCACGTATTAGACCAATGTTTCCACCATAATAATAACTTACCGTCATAACGTCTTGAGGTTGAATAATATCGATAGCCTGACTAATTCCAAAAACAGTGATAGTTCCAGTAACAGAGATGTTTAGCTTAAGGGTTGCTTCAAAAATATTTGAATAAGCCATACCATTCAAAGTGGTTGTTGGATAAAAATTTTCTTTTGAAGTGGTTAAAGCATAATTTATTTCAATGGGAATAGCTGTGCCTTGTATATCAAGGGTCTCGGAAAAACTATTTGAAAAATCAGATAGAATTTCCCCGTTAGAAGCCTCTAAATCCATAAGTTTCAAATTCTCAATTGTGGGCATTTCAGTGATAGGAAGATCAATCTGAAGATCTAAACTTCCTGTATAGTCTAAGGTCGTAGATGTTTTAGATAAACTTCCATTAACCAAAAGTGTGTTCATTGTTCCTAGTGCAGCCATGTCATTATTGACCTTATACGTAAAAGTATTTCCTGATGAAGTAGCTATATATAAAGAGTCTGAACCAGTAAAATTCATTTCAGGAATATCAGGGCTTGTACGCTCCACGTCATAGACCCAATAGTCTCCCAATGTATTTGGAACATAGGTTGTAGGACTTGTTTCAGGATCTGTTACATCCATATCCTCTTCTTCGTAAGTCTCGTTTGAACAACTCACGATACTTAATGCAAATAAAAATAAAATAGATTTTAAGCTCCTCATAATAATTTGATTCAAATATATAAAAAAATCAAAATAGGAGTTGAAAAAGAAAGCGTTTACTATGTTAAATCCTAGTAAATAGGGGCTTTAAAACAAAAAACCCACTCGTTGAGTAGGTTTTTTAAAAGTGTAATTAAAAACTTATTTTTTGTTAACGTTCTGAATGTATTTGTTCAATGCCATTGTCATTGAAGGCATTTCAGTGGTCGGCGCTGAAATATCTACACGAAGTCCTTTATTCTCAACCGCTTTTACGGTTGTATTTCCAAACACGGCAATTCGCGTGTTATTTTGTTTGAAGTTAGGAAAATTATGAAATAAGGATTCAATTCCTGAAGGACTGAAAAACACTAAAATGTCATAATACACATCTGCTAAGTCAGATAAATCACTAATAACCGTATTGTAAAACACCGCTTGTTTCCATTTCACTCCAATTTCGTCTAACATTAATGGGACAATTGGTTTTAGTTTGTCCGAGGAGGGCAATAAAAACTTTTCGTCTTTATATTTTTTTATTAGAGGGGAAAGGTCTTGAAAAGTACGTTTCCCAACATAAATTTTCCGCTTACGGTACACCACGTATTTTTGTAAATAAAATGCCACCGCTTCGGACTGACAAAAGTATTTCATGCTATCTGGAACCTTAAAGCGCATCTCGTCTGCAACTCTAAAGAAATGGTCAACCGCATTTCTACTGGTCATAATGATTGCAGTGTAGCTAGAGAAATCAACTTTTTGTAATCGCACTTCTTTAGCGGTAACCCCTTCAACATGAATAAAAGGGCGGAAATCAATTTTCACTTTTTGTCGGTCTTGCAAATCGAAGTAAGGAGAGTTTTCTACTTTTGGTTCGGGTTGAGACACCAAAATTGTTTTTACTTTCATGTTTTTTTTTATTGATATTTAACACTCGCATGTTACATTCATTTAATCATTTCCTTAGGTGTCAGGTTCTGATTATGAATATTACATGTATTAATTACTCAAAATATTAATTTATGTCTAACGAAAAAAGTTTGTACAAAACTATGTACGGCCCAATTTCGAGAGTGCAAAGATACAAAATAAAATAAAAGAAATTGTTGGTTAGTAGTTTTTGATACGTTTTAATGGATTTCATAAATCCTACGAATAAAATAACCCCAGAAATCACAAGTGTGGTAATCATTAGGATATAATGATTTAGAATACTGAAAATTAATAAAGAATTGAGAGGAAGTAAAACCACCCCCAAAAAGTTTAAAAAACTTACCTGTTGAAACACATAACTATGAAATAACTTTGGAATGTCAAATAGATGGCCAATTCCTATTTCTAACAGAATTTTGAGAAGTACCCAAGATCCTAACAGAGTACCTAGTTTTATAAATAGCAATGCATTTAGTTCTAGGTTTTGTACAAAAGTTGTGTAGGTAAGTATTCCTGTTAGAGTCCCGTTTATACAAAAATTTAAAAACAACAGGATATCAAAAGGGTCCAAAAACCTATGATCTTTGAAATATATGTTTAAGTAATTTGTGGTACCAAAGAGTCGTATAAAATCTGTAAAACGATTAAAGTTTAATAGCTTAGCACTTACAATTATAGCAAGACCTGCTACAATAATTATAGTGTACAAATCGTTAAATAGAACCTCTCTAAGCATACACAAATCTATGAAGAATATTTATAAACAGAGTCCACTAAAAATAACTTACTTTTGTTAAAATTTTTCTAGTGAATGCAAGACGCCATTGTCATCATACCAACATATAATGAGATTGAAAACATAGAAAGCATACTAGCTGCTGTATTTTCTCAACATAAAGCGCTTCATGTTTTGGTCGTAGATGATAGCTCACCAGATAGAACCGCTCAAAAAGTGGAAGAACTTCAGTCCACTTATAGGGATCGTCTTTTTTTACTAAAACGAACTGGAAAACAAGGTCTAGGTACGGCCTATATTGAAGGATTCAAATGGTGTTTGAGTCGATCCTATGACTACATTTTTGAGATGGATGCTGATTTTTCTCATAATCCCAAAGATCTCCAACATCTTTATGAGACCTGTAAACTACAGGATGCAGATGTTGCTATTGGGTCACGCTACATCAAAGGAGTGAATGTCGTCAATTGGCCACTCCAAAGAGTGTTGCTTTCCTATGGAGCTTCATTATATGTTCGTGTCATTACAGGAATGAAAATTCTCGACCCTACGGCAGGTTTTGTGTGTTACAAACGAAAGGTTCTTGAATCCATTAATTTAGATGCTATAAAATTTATTGGATATGCATTTCAAATTGAAATGAAATATACAGCCTACAAAAAAAACTTTAAAATCAAAGAAATCCCAATTATCTTTACCGACCGACGCCATGGAATTTCAAAACTAAGCAAAGGAATCATATCCGAAGCAATTCTAGGGGTCATCAAAATGCGATTAAAAACAATTTTAGGAACACCATAAATGCACAAGAAATCTATACTCATAAAAAATGCACGTATTGTCAATGAAGGAAAAATCGTTGAGGGGGATGTGTTAATTGAGGGTAATTATATCAAAGAAATTTCTAGCTTTATTAGTGTTAAAAGCGCTGATGTTAGAGTAATTGATGCGGAAAATAATTACCTTATTCCAGGAATTATTGACGATCAAGTACACTTTAGAGAGCCCGGTTTAACTCATAAAGCTACGATTGAAACAGAATCTAGAGCGGCAATTGCAGGAGGGATTACCTCTTTTATTGAGATGCCAAACACCAACCCACAAGCTACTACCATTGAAAAATTAGAAGACAAGTTTCAGATTGCTGCCAATACATCTTCTGCGAATTATTCATTTATGTTTGGGGGGACAAATGACAACTTAGAAGAAATTTTAAAAGTAGATCCACATAAAGTCGCAGGGCTTAAACTTTTTTTAGGGTCTTCAACAGGCAATATGTTGGTTGATAATCCAGAAGTTTTAGAAAAAATATTTAAAAGTACTGACCTATTAATTTCTGTTCATTGCGAAGATGAAGCCACAATCAAACAGAACACAGCGCAGTATTTGGAACGCTATGGTGAGGACATCCCAATTCAATGCCACCCAGAAATTAGAAGTGCAGAAGCTTGTTATATATCCTCTTCAAAAGCAATTGAATTAGCGAAAAAAACAGGAGCGCGTTTGCATGTATTTCATTTATCAACAGCAAAGGAGATGGAGTTGTTTTCAAACAAGACTCCTCTAAAAGATAAGAAAATTACCGCCGAGGTTTGCATTCATCATCTATGGTTTTCAGATGAAGATTATGACAAAAAAGGAACCTTTATCAAATGGAATCCTGCTGTAAAATCTGCAAGCGATAGAGATGCATTGTGGAAAGCCCTTTTGAACGACAAAATTGATGTGATTGCTTCGGATCATGCACCCCATACAATCGAAGAGAAATCTAATACATACACCAAAGCACCTTCAGGTGGTCCACTGGTACAGCACGCATTGGTAGCAATGATGGAGGCACATCATAATGGACGCATCTCAATTGAGAAAATGGTAGAAAAAATGTGTCATAACCCTGCAATTTTATTTCAAATTGAAAAAAGAGGTTATATTAAAGAAGGGTATTTTGCAGATTTAGTACTTGTCAACCCAAATAATCCCTGGACAGTGACTAAAGAGAACTGCCTCTACAAATGTGGGTGGTCGCCCTTTGAAGGTTTAACCTTTAAGTCTCGAGTCACACATACCATCCTAAACGGGACAGTTGTGTATGAAAATGCAAATTTCACAAATCATAATGCAGCCATGCGTTTAACATTCAACAGATGAAAACAGCTCTTTTAATAGTGACTACTTTGTTTTTTATGTCTTGTGAAAACTTAGATGTAAAAAAACCAGCTAATTTGATATCGGAAGATCAAATGGTAGAAATTCTTTACGACGTGCTACTTATTAATTCTGCAAAAGGAATCAACAAACAAGCATTGCAAAGAAACATCAAAAACCCACAACAATATATTTATAAAAAACATAATATCGACAGTCTTCAGTTTGCAGAAAGCAACGCCTATTACACGTTCAAAAGTGAGGTTTATAAATCCATTTATGAAAAATTAGAGCTGAAGCTGACCACTCAAAAAACAGAGTACGAAGCATTACAGAAAGAAAAAAAACGCATCAACGACTCTATAAAAGAGCAAAAGAAAACAAAAGTAACCCCTTTGAATGTAGATCGTAAAATAAAAATTGATTCTAAGAAGTCTAGACCTCCTTCAAAAACACTTGACACACTTCAGAAACAACTCTTGAAATAGGAGTGAATTCAAAATTGGGTATAGTCTCTAAAAATTTGGACGAACTGTAATAGCTTTTAGTTCTAAGGGTTTTACTTAAATTTTTGGTGAGACGTCTTTTTCCTCCCGTTATTTTATGTTTCAACCAGTCCAATCGCCATGCAAATGCAAGCATCCATTGGCGTGCGATCTTTTTGGGTGGCACTAGGTTGAAAGCATTCGAAATAAGTGTTGTGAAATCTAAACTAGAGAGATTTTCAGCTGCTATAATATAACGCTCATTTTTGCAGTCGCTATTCATTAATAACACCATACTTTTTATGACATCCACAACCCCAACATAGCCCGCAACTCCGTGTGTAGCATAGCGAAGTCCACTGTGAACACGCTTAAATAATCCACCACTTCCGGATTCAAAAAAACCAGGTCCCAAAATCACGCCAGGATTTACAATCACGCTCGGAACTCCTTCCTGAATCCCGCGCCAGACCTCCATCTCTGCTTCATACTTTGTAATGGCATACACACTCTTACTATCTTCTGAATTCCAAGCAGTTTCTTCTGTTATTTTTTTAGGATTATACCCCATCGTAGCTACAGAACTCACATAACATAGTTTTTGAATCCCATTAATTACACTCAAGTTAACAATATTTGCAGTCCCCGAAATATTTATTTCTCGTAATTTATGATAATCGCTTGGATTAAACGAAATTAAGGCGGCACAATGGTACACCTCTTTGATCCCTTCAAATGCTTCCGTAAGTTTAGGGATATCATTCAAATCTGCTTCTACCCATTCTATTCTGTCAAAATGTGTAGCTACAGAATCCGTGTAATAAGAGTAAATCGTTTTTACCTTTTCAATGGTTTTTTTAGATCGATAAATCGCACGTATGTTTTGTTGAGATTTGCTTAGTTCAAACAACAAATGGCTTCCAACCAATCCAGTACCTCCAGTGACTAAAATCATAGCACTAAATTACTATTTTTTCTTTTCTTGTCACTTATGAATCTGTTATCTTTGTCTTAAATTAAATTTATAATAATGGCCAATAATTTTATTGAAGTCTTACGTTGGAGAGGAATGATCCACGATGTGATGCCCGGAGCAGAAGACCATTTATTAGAACAAATGAGAAGCGCATATGTAGGTTTTGACCCTACAGCCGATTCGTTACACATCGGAAATCTTGTACCAATTATGCTATTGGCACATTACCAGCACTGTGGTCATAAACCTTTTGCGTTGGTGGGAGGTGCGACTGGAATGATCGGCGACCCTTCTGGAAAATCAACAGAACGTAATTTTTTGGACGAAAAAACACTACGTCATAACCAAGAATCAATTAAAAAACAATTGGCTCATTTTTTAGATTTTGATAGCGGTGAAAAAAATGCAGCTGTCCTTGTCAATAATTATGATTGGATGAAAGACTTTTCATTTTTAGATTTCATAAGAGATGTAGGAAAACACATTACCGTTAATTATATGATGGCAAAAGATTCTGTGAAAAACAGAATTTCAGCAGAAAGTTCGGACGGAATGAGTTTTACGGAGTTTACCTATCAATTGGTGCAAGGCTATGATTTTCTTCATTTGTTTAAAACTCACGACTGTACCATTCAAATGGGAGGAAGCGACCAATGGGGAAATATCACCACTGGAACAGAACTTATTAGACGGGTTGGTAATGGCAAAGGATTTGCTATTACTTGTCCTTTAATCACAAAATCAGACGGCTCTAAATTTGGTAAAAGTGAAGGCGGAAATGTCTGGTTAGATCCCAAACGAACTTCTCCTTACAAATTTTATCAATACTGGTTAAACTCCAGTGATGAGGATGCTGAAAAATACATTAAAATATTTACGTTTTTAGAAGAAGAAGACATTAAGTCGCTCATAGAAGCCCATAAAGAACATCCCCATTTAAGACAACTTCAAAAACGTTTGGCTCAAGAAATCACGACCATGGTTCACAGTAAGGCTGATTTTGAAAATGCCGAAAAAGCATCCACTATTTTATACAGTAAATCCTTTAAAGCCGATATTCAAACTTTAGATGAAGCCACATTTTTAGATGTGTTTGAAGGCGTTCCTACATCAGAAATTTCAAAAACGCATTTAGAGTCTGGATTAGATATGATTGCTGCACTTTCTGCAGAAACAAATTTTTTAGCCTCTAATGGTGAAGCGCGTCGTGCGTTAAAAGAAAATTCAATTTCGGTGAATAAAGAAAAAGTAGGGGAGGACTATACAATTTCAAACGCTGACTTGATCAATGACACCTATGTAATTATAAATCGAGGGAAGCGAAGTACTTTTATAATTCGAGTGGTCTAAAGCACCATCAAATTACACCCCCTAATGTCAGATTGATCAAAGCGTCCTAAAATTTCAAAAGTGCCGTCAGGCTTGAGTTTACCCAAATCTTGAGTAGCAATAAACGCACAAGAATTGATATTTGCCAAGTCAATAATATTAATTCCGCCCGATTTTCCAATAGGCTGAATGCTCAGTGCATCTTCGGGATCTCTTGTCATCACTTTCATCCAAGGTGGAGTTTCAAAAATCCCGTCTCCTTTAGAATAGGCTTGTGATAACAACTCTGTCATACCGTATTCACTGTGAATGGTATCCACACCAAACCCCTGTTTTAAAAGTGCATGAAGTTCCGATTTAACCAGCTCTTTTCGTTGCCCTTTCATACCGCCTGTTTCCATCACAATAGTGTGTTTTAATTCAAATGAATAGGCTTCAATCAAATCTAATAATGCATAAGAAACGCCGATAAGCAGTGTTTTTTGACCTTTTGCTTCCAAACTAATTAGCGTATTTTTTAGAGCGTCTAGATCGTGTAGATAAAATCCACTTTCTGGGTGTTTGGACTGCACAATCATATCATTTGCCATATAGACCAATGATGAGCCTTCGCGTTCCAGAAAAGAAGGCAATAAAGCCAATACAGAAAAATCTTCGATTGAGCCAAAAAAAGATTCAAAACCACGTCTAAAGCTTTGTTTGTAAACGTCCAAATCACATACATGGTGTTTGCTTAGACTACTTCCTGTTGTGCCGCTACTCGTAAAAGTGGCTTCTGTGGGTTTGTTAGTGGATACAACGGAATGAGTTTTAAAGAACTCAATCGGTAAAAAAGGTATTTCTTCTACAGATTTAACGTCACTCGGATGTTTATAAAGCAAATCACAAAACGAGCGGTACACAGCATTGTGTTCAAATTGAAACTTAAACACCTCCAAAGCGGTGGCCTTAAAATCGCTTTTAGAATGGATGTTAAAAATTGAATTTTTGTGGTTCATGTATTTAGTATTCCAACACAAAAATAGCTAAAAATAAAAAGAGCGTTGCTTTTGGCAACGCTCTTTTTGAGTATTATAAAAATAAGATTATTGGATAATCAGTTTTTTAGTGGTTGTTGCTTCGCCTTGTGTGAGCTTTACAATGTAAACCCCTGTGTTAAGGGGTGACACATCTAAGCGTCCATTTGAAACAGCAGCATTGATGACTTGCTTTCCAAGGATGTCAAATACACTCGCTTGAATAGCTCCCAATCCAGTTGAAGTGATATTCACGAAATTACCCTTTGCTGGGTTAGGTGAGATGCTAAATTCTGAAAGATTAAATTGCCCAGTCGTTAACGTTATATCTGCTAAACTTCTTATATACAATTGTGAAGTTCCCTGATATTCACCACTTACTCCAGATACACTTGGCAATTGAGTGGAAGGAATTAGTTCACCAATATAATCCGCTCCGAAAAAATCGGTACGCATAATAGCATTGTTAGTTCCATCTGTTAATGTGTAGTTTGATCCAGTTGAAAAAGTAGCAGTCCCGTCACCCTCAACAAAACTTACATTCAGCAATTCAATATACTCAGATTCGTAATCATCTGGACTTGCGTTAAAATCTGTAATTGTTACTGTTTGTGCGACAACAGCATTGCCAGAAGAACCAATTACACCAGAGTCTTCTGTTGGGATAAACCTCAACACCCCGTTAGATATGGCGCTGTATCCTTTTAATCCGCTAACCATGTCACCTACTGCGTAAGTAGTTGTGATAATTCCATCTTCATCATAAATTAAAACCCCAGAAATATTACCGTCTTGAAACCATTTTCTGCTTCTAAAACCGTCAGTGTGAGTTA
>Ga0233399_1000949_pt1 | contig 10483 bp, 6 predicted proteins | sample 43DmetaG_FD_182698 | JGI IMG/M metagenome (GOLD analysis project Ga0233399, IMG submission 182698) | Seawater microbial communities from Monterey Bay, California, United States - 43D | ecosystem: Environmental > Aquatic > Marine > Coastal | place: USA: California | collected 2016-11-08 | reverse complement strand
TGTGGATTCCGTGTGTCGGAATTTTTCTCGAAAAAGTGCGCCATAGACAGACGTTTGAGCACCGAGTATGGACCCTCCCTGGGTGGGAGGGGTGCAAAAGTTGGCGGCCTCAAATGTCTGTCTATGGCGCACTTTTGGCAAAAATACACGAGTGAGTTCGCGAAGATTGTGTGGTGCAATTTAAACAAAGTGTAAAGATGCTGCATCTTTCCTACACGTTGTAGTGTGCAAAGAATGCATCTTCCAACTCGGCACTGCGCTTGGAGAATGCGACACACCGAACGTGGTGTTCGTTGTACACGGAGCCAGAACGGCACAAGTCCACACCAAAGAATCGGTTGTGAACACGACACTTGTAGTTTTTAAACGAGTGCACCTTTTGGATGGGAGATGTTGGCTTTACGCGTATGCGAACTCCGTTTTCGAGCTGGAAATGTGCAGTGCCAATCAGAGGTCCGTTGTCGACTTGGCGTTTGACTTCAAACAGCATATTTGCAGTTCCATTGCCACGGACAAACTGCTCAAAACAGGCGTCGTTTTGTGTGCGGCATGGACGGTAGGGCTCCAATTTGGAGCAGCAGAATGCGTCAAGCTCATTGGGTTCGGATGCGGGAGTGGCATTAATTTCCCGAAGCGGTCGGGGGTCCAGGTCGCATTGGTAGCAGTACAGGAATTCTTGATCTTCTGAAACGGGTCCCTCTTTGAAATTCTGATGGAATTGCTTTGGGTACAATTCATGAAACGTGCGTTTTTCCATGTCAACGACTAGAGACGCGTACTCACCGGTGCGGTTGCGCGACATGGTGAACGCGAGAGCTCCTGTCGTGGGAATGTTACGCTGTTCACAAAAAAATGCTAGCTTTTCAAACGTCGATGCGTCATTTTCTTCGAGGGACAGCTTGTTGAGAGAGGGATCGAGCGACTCGTTTTCCGCTTTCACTTCGGCCATTCTATGATTACTCTACGAATTCGCTTTCTGGGAAACGGAATCGTTAGCGGTCAACGGCAACATACGACATGTGAGTTCGAGTCCAGGACCAGCTCACAACAACTGACATTTACTCACAACAATTGACAATTACTCACCTTTGACCGAGTTGCACTAACTTTGCGTGCGACTCTGTGTTCGCCGGAGAACCAAACGCTTCTATCATGATCGCCTTTGCCAAATTCTGTTCGAAGAGCTCTGTGCAGTTGTTGTTATGTTTGTTGTATTCATGCATTTGTTTGCGCAGCGACTTTTTCTCGGTCTTGGACCCCGCCAGCTCGTTGGTGTTCCTCGCGGGTGGTTTCGAGAGCGGTATGAAGAGAGGATAGAGCAAGCGGCAATTGTGTATCATCCCGGGGCGCGTGGCGATGCTTGCTCGCTCCCGGTCTTCCATGGTACCAAACGCTTCGGTGTCCCTGTCGACTTGCAAGCAGTGGGTTTGCTTGAACGTTTTTTTCTTTCCGTCGTTGGCCCGCACATCCGCTGCCTTTGTGAGTGCCTTTTCCATGTGACCGATCACGCGTCTCACGTTTACCGTTTCTGCGTATGTTGCGCCGATCGAAAGTGTTAGGAGCTGCCTGTATTGGAACGGCTTAACGCCACACAGCGGTCCCCTTGGAAGACCGCCGTCGAACCCAATGAACACGGCATCGACGTGATGGCGAGTGACACCGGTTGGGCTACCTGCTCCTTTGCACGGACAGTGTGAAGGTGGCACTCCCAGTGAACGGGTAAATGACCCGTCCTGCAGCGTTTTGGTTGCATGCACATTGTATGCAAATCGGACGACATTGTCCAGGTTTTGCTTGGCTTCTTGAAACTGCTCGAGTGACGAAAGGTGATATCCGTTCCAACGTACCAGCATCTCGAGGAACGGTTGAATTGCGTTTTCCCACACGCAGTCGGTCTTGTTTGTCATCGAAAACGACGCCCAGTATTTGTTGCTATCGATGTCTTTGGTGTTCGACGGGTCTACCACTTTCTGCTGTTGGAGATACTGTCGCAGGCTTAGGCCGATTGGTTCTTCACCGTGCTTGAATTGCACATACGCGGTTGCACTGCATTCGCGCTGCCATCCAGCGTACACGTCGAGCAAGAGATTAGTGTTTACTTCCCATTGTGTCGGGTAGATGGTGTTGAGATCGCGCATGGCGTCTGCCGCAAGGACGTGCGGTGCGTCGCTGCTGTCTCCGCGGTGTTCTGCACAAAGCAACCGATGTAGCGCTGCAACAACTTCGGCTGCACACGCCGATGGGTCTTCACACCGACCCTTTCCGAGTGCGTCGCGTTCGTGGCTGTACACCAGCTTTGCAATCTCGCTAAGACTCGACAGTGCCAGAAGCACGGTACCCATCTCCTCGTGCACTGTGTTGATTGGATTGTCGCTGGGCACCTCCTTTGTTGGTCTCCGAAATAGGGGCTCACACAGAATTGCCTCCTCCTCCGGTGTTGCGTCCAAGAGCTTGACCCTGCCCGGCACGTCGACTCCACTGCGTGACGGTTTTGTGTGTGTGCGGGCCCCTGTGTCGTGCAGTCCCTGAACTGCGTTTGGAGCCAGATTTTGCGTGAATTGCGCGTACGGGAACACCATAAAGCCAGGTCTCGCAGTGGAGCATATGTCATCGGCGCTGCACTCGCGTTGAGCTGCTTCAGAAACCGCCGCAGAGAGGCCGGGATACGCGCCTTTGCCCCGGGCACGAGAGACCACCGCATCCAGTGCGTCCTTGAGTGGGTCGAGTGCGGCGTGGAGACCAACGTGCAGCGAGTACGGGATTCCTGCTGCCTCAGGGGGACGACCCTGCCACTCTTCTTCGGCGTCAAAGTGTTCGCAGTGCTGCATACATTCTTGGCTGATGCGCGTTGTCAAGTCGTCAATCAACTGCTGATCGAACGCGGTCTTCGCAAAGCAGCGTTCGTCCCCCAATCGCTGGATGCAATTGCCGAAGCCACACGATTGAAGGCCGTGGTGATATCCTGGCCCGTACGTGGCATGGTACCGCGTATTTACACATAGCGGTTCGAGGTTCGTGTATTCGGTCAGGTACACATCAGTCAGTAGGTGTGCGGGCAGCGACGAGATGTCAGGGTTTGTCGTCTTGTGAGCGCAAGCGATCGAGTTGAGAGCAGTACCCGGGAGAAGGTGGTGTGCAAAATCAGAAACGTCCGAAGCTTGAATTGCTGCACCAAGAAGAAGGTTCCTGCAATGGAACCACCTTGCGCGACCCATTATTGGATCAATCGATATCTTTGCAACCACGTCGACAAGACGCATGGGTTCCTTTGCTCTCACATGATGTGAAATGGCCACTCTGCGCATGCCCGTCGCGTCATATGGCTTGTCGTCAATGAATTGCATTTCGACTTGGGTGAGTGGCATGATTGGTATGGGCGATGTGTCTGCAATATACGCGTGGGTGGCATGGGTGCTTTCGTCGACCCCCGGTTTCCAGAGACAAGGCCGATCTTTGCGCGTGCGGTCTTCCAGCACTGTGCCAAGTAGCTGGCTTGTGAGTACACCAACTGCGATGGCCGAAGAGGGTTCGATTGGTGGCTCAAAGACTTCCGGTATTGCTTCGTGCCGCATAACATGTACGCTTTCGACCGATCCGGAACTCGATGGTTCGGTGTCTGTCTCTTCTATGCTCTTCACGAGGACGTCGTGAACTTCGTCGGCCGCTCGCAAATCCGACGGCCAAACTTGCATTACGCGTTCAGTAACAATGATTGCGGCTGGAAAATCTTGCAAGAACGTTGGAAGTGGGTTGTACCCTTTCCCGAGCTGCCTCTTAAAGAGTTCTTCCTTCCGTGTGTCTGTCGGATTGGAAAACGCCCTCGCCTTGCCATTGCAACCATTGTTGGTCTTTGCGCGTTTCATTTTATGCTCTCTTGCCAGTCCCAGTGTCTCGGTAAGGCCAGGACAAGCACCACAGATGCCCACCAAGTCCCGCCCCGGCTGCGATACAATCGACCACGCGATTGAGAGGCTGCGGTAGTTGAGGGGTGCATATTCTCCCGGTCCTGTGACATAAAATGCGGCAAAGTGCTTGACGTGCTCCGACTCGACGGCGTGCTTCATTCCCACATACTTGATTGGTGCGTCATGCGTCGCACCACCCAAAGCCAGCCCCTGTTCTGACGACAGGTTTACATTGGCAGTGACGACCGATTGGAAGTTCACTCCACTTGCGGTGTCTACTAATGGCATAACCACTTGCCATGTGCTGTTGGCATGCTCTCGCGAAGGCTCCTGCAAGATGGAGTACTTGCCAATGTCCGATTTGGTCTGTGAGGACTGCATCATTAAAACTTCAAGCGAAGCCATGGTCGAGCAATCAAGGTCTTCGCACACAAGCGAGTAAATGCCACAAACCGCTCGACTCTCCAGTACAGAATCCCAGTATCGAAGGTGTGATTCGGGGTCAAACCCTTCGGTGGCACCTCTGAGCAAATCGTCGGTTGATGCCATCTCCTTGCATGCGTCATCCTCCGTGAGTGGAGGGGGCCTCTTGGTACTCGTTGAGCGACGCCGCTTTCCTTTGAAGTAGTTGATGTTTTTGGTCATGAGCGCTTGTGCGTATCGAGCGAGCGCAACGGCCATGCTGATATCAAAATCGGTGAACACGTCCTGTGGCAAAAGCTGCCTGCCCCTTGGGTTGGAGATTGTATATGTCAATAGCAAGATACACGCCCACACGTAGTCGTACGGCGCGTCCTGTTCCTTTAAAACGCTCTTTACCAGTTTCAACAGGATGTGGTTGGTCCGGTTGTTACCAAATTCGTTTGAAAGAGTCGCGTTGCTTGCCTCCATGCGTGCAAGACGCCCGGCAAGGACAGTTATCCCACTCGAACCCAATCTCCAAGGCATGGCGCTGAAGACACGAGTCGTAGGTGTGACGGCGCCGATTATCTTTCCCTGCGTGGAGTTTCCCACAAGCAGCGCCGCGGTATCAAATGCGTTCCAGCTCACGGGGTTGCCAAAGTACCATTCGTTCCCATTCGACAGCCCACGCATACGATTTGCCACGAGTGCACGCACGAGCTCACACTCTGTGACACCAGAGGCAATGCTCCTCCCCAGATACTCACTGGACAGTCTTGTCGTCTGTAAGGCGGCGGATCGCGTTGACCAAACACTGACAATTGCGTTTCCCACGGCGGAAATGTGTGTAGCATGCTTATATTGCCAGACGACGTCTTCCTCTTCTCCCATAAACTTTGGTTCAAGACGACGCTTCAGCGGGAGTATTCGGTTGATTGCAGCTTCGTCCTCCTTTCGCAAATAGCTACAGATACTCTTACTCTTCCCCCCAAAGCCCACGAGGCCATCGGTGGATTTACTAGTCGGTTGTATGCGGCGGATTTGTCTTCCGGAGTTTATCGCCGCTTGCTCACGTGATTGACGGATGGCGATGGCCTCGTCGATTGCAGTGGCGGAAGGTGTGCCTGCCCCAGCCGCACACCTTGACACACGCTGCACACATTTGGCCGCCACAATGATACTGCTTTTCTTGGGATCATACTCGGTCAGCCATGTGCAACCAGGACTCTCGTGCTCGGTTTGTTCCAAAAGGGACGCAGGTGACATTCGTCCACTCATGAATGCATTGCTCTCATCGCACAACACAGGCGCTTCCTCGCCAACGCAGGAACCTGGGAGATACACATCATCCCACTCAACGTCACTGTCGCTGTTGCACTCGGTACGACCCTCTTCATTGCTCATTTTCCCGACCGCGCCAACGCGACTAGACAAAAGTGTGACGCTACACTTTGCAACCGGTTAGCGAGACGCCGGTGTGTGTGCAGTCGGAGTTTCCACACGTGCCTGCGTGCCACCAATACCTGCGTGCCACCAACTTGTGGTATTGGTGGCACGCAGGCACTACACATCGACCGTCGGACGCTAACCCGACACAACATTGTTGTTGCCCGCACACGAAAGCACAATCGCGACACGCAATGTCATCTACCACGACCTACGAAGCGTGCAAGGCCCTCCTCCGCGCAGACGAGATCCATGAAGGAGGTGTACGTGTGGCAACTGCCAAGGCCGCCGATCATCCGTCGAATGACAACGAAACGTGCACGCGTGAAATCCTCACTGCACTGCTGCAAGGCAACAAGGACGCAAAGCTTCCACACCCGCTTCGCGTCACTGGACCAGACGGCGCACACCAACTTGTGTCACCCAACGACATCTGGTCTGTCAACGAGTTTGGGGGGGACGGGTTTTTTCGAGAGACGCGGTTTGTGGGGTCTGGATTTGTTGGCGTGGCACACTTCCTGCTCGACTTGGCACCGGGCTATTCCGTCCCAGTGGAAGTCAGGATGGTTGAAAAGGGAGCCCGTGGGATTTTTTCATCGAATGTACAGATTAAGGGACCTGCATTACTCGTGCTCATTGAAGGTCCTTTGGCGCGCGCTGAAGCGGACATGTTTGAGGGGATTCACGGGATGTGCGGAGATGAAGACAATGCAACATCTTACAGAGAGAGCATGGCCGCGCTCCGCAAAGACGCTTATGCGCGAGTCAGATCGCACACGTCTGGGTCCAACACGATCTTTGACGACAACCTTCCGAAGAGCGACCAATACATTCTCTACCGCAGTGGAATCTCACCGTTCATGCAAATTCGCACTCCGAGATCACGCGAAGAAAGGGAAATGCTGCCAACGCCACGTGAGTCAGCGGAGGACGTCTCGTTTGACTTATTCGTAAACGAATGCTTAAACAGCGAATGCCCTGTTGGTTTTCATACACTGTTTGTGCCCAAGACCATAGTGCCATCTCCAGCTGCAGAAGGAATTGACGTCCCCCAGGGCGACGTTAAGACGCTTGCTTTGATTGGGTTGTTGGCACTTACACACAGTTCAGATCAGGAGACACGTGGGCGGCCACAGATCACGGATGGATTCCCCGCTCTGGTGCCTCATTGCGACATGGTTTCCACTGCCGTTGAATTGACCAGAAAAGCGGCGACAAACATTGAAAATGCCGCCAACACATCTCAGAGTTATGATTGGCCGTTACCAGTATTCTGGACGACGCATGTGCAATTGCCCATCAAAGAATGGTTGAAGGCAACCCCTTTCCCCACTCGATTTCACAGTCTATATCAAGGCAGTGTCCAATCTAGTGACAACGAAATCCTATGTAAAATCCATTTGGCTATAGGGTATGGCGATTTTACCCCAGACGACGAAGGATTCGAACAGAATTTGCAACGAATTGTCACTGATCGCTCTAAATATGAGCGGTTTATGATTGGACATTGTTCCTTTGATCCCGGCGAAATTGTTCATGGATACGAGACGGCAAAGCTAAAGGAAGTCGGCGTATACGTGGAGGGAGGCGTCTACAAAAAACCGGTCAGCTTGGACTGGTTTGCCCGTAAACACGCTGAAAACAAAATACCGCGTTTTTTGCTACTGACCGGTGGAGAGGAAGTGATTCTGTTACGAATTGACACCGATGACGTGACGTGCAAAGACAAGCGCGCGATGCAAAGTACAGAGTGTGCCACAAAGGATGACCTTGTGCGCATGCAGCAAGAGCTCATTTCCCAAATGAAAGAGTACATTGACAAAAAGTTTGAGTCCATCTTGGCAAAGCCAGCTCCAGAAGAAGACATTTTTGACGACTCGGCACCGACGCACAAGAAACGGCTCCGTAGGCTCTGTGACGACGACGACCAATCCAAAGGCGATACGACCAAAAAGCCTTGGCCGCAGTGGCGAATCAAACTAAATGCGGAAATGGAGGAGTTTGACCGGAAACACCCCGAACTAGCCAAGAAATACGGGCGCGCGTGAGTTGTCATTCATAAAGATCGACGCAAAACGTGTCACATTGTCTTGCACTGGTCACCGGCCGCAAGGTTATGTTCGGGCGAGGAAAATACCATGACTGGCGCGTGACATGAACATGGTCAAGCGGTCGTATTTTGTCCAAAACTCTCGCGCGCGTTGACGGGGGTGGCTCGTACGTATGTCGTATGGTATGGTGTATACCGCGTAAGTTATGCGTGACAAATTCAAAGCACTTGTGTAAGTTTCCAACCGGATCACCAACCAATGCAACTTTTGTGTTACCATCGATGCAGATGCAAAAATTAGTTGTGTCAACTCTCAAAAGCGGCGCACACTTAGCAAACATTTTAACGGGATCTACTCTCATCGCATCTGAGATTTCCGTCTGGCCGAATAATAGCCTTGTTAGCGAACACGATACAGATTTACTGTTAGTACTACCACTACAGCCATTTTTCCTTGCGTTGAGCCTCCTCGTCTCCGTGCCACGGAAGGCTGAGCATAGGAGGGCTACGACTTGTCATCCTGCTTCTAAGCTTTGAAAATTTAGTTTGTGGGTCAGGGTAATCTTCGATGGTGCAGTGCTCGTCTCCATTGAGTACGTAGATGGTGTGGTGTGCAGCGGAAGAATGGCCGTTCGCAACTCCACGTAATGAGTCTGCCAGCGAACGAATGGGTATTGCAAAGACTCCAAGAAGTACAACAAGGCCCACTGCTTTTGCTGGCCATCCCAAGTACGATGAAAATGTGCTCACTACCGCCGCAGTAGCATCAGAACTCGTTTTTACAAATGCTTTCATAAATATTGGAGCTGCGTTCTCCGACTGTGCGTCGAGACACGCGGTGCGCATCTTTGCTGATTGTCGGGCGGCACCCGATGTGCATAGCTCTATGAGATCTTGGTCTGCAATGCGCTCTGAACGGATCACTGCATAAGACTCGTGGAACGCAATCGAAAATCGGACGAAAAGCAGTATGGCTGCCGACATGCAACAATATCTCGAGATCTGATGCACAGATATGCGCTGCGTTTGCCTCATGGCAATCCCAGGTAAAAATTCACCTGTGTGTCTCATTGAATACTCACACGAATCAGCACCATATACCCTCGCTAGCGATGCTTGCAATAAGACTGCATCAAGCAGCAATAGGCAATCCATCTGTAAATAGCGCATTGTGATGGACGCTGGCCGAGTTGTACAAGCATTGCCTCTCCGCATTGAGGCCACACATCGTGGCTCCGTACAGGGGTCCCCATGGTTCTGGGAAAGCTTTGCTAGTATTCCAACCGAGCGCACAATGACGTCACATATGTCAACATTAACACAAACATTGCTGGCATACAACCAAAAGGCCATTGTGCCGTTGAGCTACCCGGCGACCGCCGTCGATGAGTATTGGCAAGACACACTCTCGTCTGACGTGAAGGTACTGACAGAGCATATAAACAACGCGTATTTGAACAGAACACATGTGAACCTGGCGCACGGAATACAGAACGTTGGTCAAATGAAGGGACTAGGTGTGCTTCCTGTGGGAAATGAGCGCTCTTGGCTCAATACGGCACCAGCGTACATCAATGCGTGTGCCCACTTTGTAGAACAGAAAACACACAAAGACCCGTCTACTGTACTGTATAAGCTCCCACACTTACTTATGCAGTATCGCAGCATGGGTGACGCATAGAAAGGAATATGCAAGTCTCATTTCAACCAAAGATACAACCTACTCCGTTTTCGCTTTCACTTCATGTGGAAGCGCTCGCTTCATAACTAGATAGACAGAAAGTTCTGGTCCGCGTATCCCGCCTCGTGTATCTCCTGCATGCCTAACTGCGCCAGCGCTGGCCGATGCCCCACGTCCATGCGGGTCATTGATTCTTGACTGTCACGAATGACGGCGTCGGAGTCAAATCGGAAGAGCAGCCACCGAAGCCATTTGTTGCGAAAGAGCGGGTCGTCGCCACCGCCGTGGCCGTAGATGGCTGCAAGTGTGGCCGTGTTGTACACGACCCAGAACCCGGCAACGTGTGTGAAAGCATGCACGTATGTGCACTGTTCGTGCTTCGCTTCAGCCGCCGGATCGAAGCGCCCCCACAAATAGAGGCCAAGCAGCAGTACATCAAAGAGTGTAGCCTGCAGCGCGAACGCGTACCAGCTGAGGTTTGAGCGATCGATGAACACTCGAACGACAAGCACAAGATGACCGGCGACCAAGAACACGCTTAAGACCACGAGGAGTGGGCGAAAGTTGGTTCTCGCTCCGTACTGGATGAGTGATACTAAGAGGCATGCAAATGTAATCGCCCTGAGTGTGGCTCTCAGACACCAGTTTCCCTTCGTGACTGTCCCTACAACAAAGTAGGGTGTAGAGGATTCAGCTATCGAACTCACTTGTGTATATTTGACAAAAGTGCGCCATAGACAGACATTTGAGGCCGCCAACTTTTGCACCCCTCTCGGCCAGGGAGGGTCAACTCTCAGTGCTCAAATGTCTGTCTATGGCGCACTTTTGCTCGAGAAAATGCCGCCTGGCGGAATGGTGATTTTGACGATTATTTTGCATAAATTACACCCGATCAAACTTGTGTAAAATCACCATTCCGCCAGGCGGCATTTTTCTCGAGCAAAAGTGCGCCATAGACAGACATTTGAGCACTGAGAGTTGACCCTCCCTGGCCGAGAG
>Ga0233399_1000943_pt1 | contig 10524 bp, 8 predicted proteins | sample 43DmetaG_FD_182698 | JGI IMG/M metagenome (GOLD analysis project Ga0233399, IMG submission 182698) | Seawater microbial communities from Monterey Bay, California, United States - 43D | ecosystem: Environmental > Aquatic > Marine > Coastal | place: USA: California | collected 2016-11-08 | reverse complement strand
ATTTATTAACAAAAATACTATTCTGAATAGGCGCTCATTCCATGTTCGTGAATATCAAGTCCTTGAATTTCTTCTTTTTCACTTACACGGATTCCTAACGTTAATTTTAATCCGCCTATTATAATAATTGACGATAGAATACAGGCAAGTGCATAAGCTGAAACACCAACCAACTGGCTCACCAATTGTTCAGTAGAAGCGAGTGCACCAAAGATACCAACGGCTAAAGTGCCCCAAATACCACATACCAAATGAACTGCTATTGCGCCAACAGGATCATCTAACCTAAGTCGATCAATTAGCGATACCGCTGTAACGATTAACAAACCGGCTATTGCACCAATCCAAACTGCATCTGTTGGACTCATTTGGTCAGCACCTGCTGTTATACCAACAAGACCACCTAATATCCCATTGAGAAACATGGTTAAATCCAAATTTTTAAATACTAATGTAGAAGCAATAGCAGCAAATACACCACCTGCAGCTGCAGCAATACAAGTCGTTACTAAAGTAAGAGAGGTTAACTCTGGATCGGCAGAAAGAACTGAACCCCCATTAAAACCAAACCATCCTAACCAAAGAATCAAAACACCTGCTGTTGCTAAGGGGATATTATGCCCAGGGATAGCTTGCACTTTCCCGTCTTTGATTTTTCCAATTCGAGCTCCTAATAATATTACAGCAACAAGTGCTGCCCAACCACCAACGGAGTGTACCAATGTTGAACCTGCAAAGTCATAAAATGGAGTGTCAAGCTGGTGTAAAAATCCACCACCCCATTTCCAAGAACCTAAAATTGGATAAACAAGCCCAACATACAAAACTGTAAAAATCATAAATGATCCAATTTTCATACGTTCAGCTACAGCCCCAGAAACAATCGTTGCGGCTGTGGCAGCAAACATGCCTTGAAATAAAAAGTCTGTCCAATAAGTGTAGCCTTCGTTGTAAGCCAAATCCAAGGCTCCATTTACAAGTGGCGCTTCCAATCCAAAACCAGCAAATCCAAAAACGCCTAAAGCACCTTCAGCAAAACCAGGATACATTAAATTGAAGCCAACAATACCGTAAAGCAAAAGGCCAGAAGTTATAATAAAAATATTTTTGAATAATATATTGATTGCATTTTTTTTACGAGTTAGACCAATTTCTAAAAAGGCAAAACCTGTATGCATAAAAAACACAAGAGCTGTACAGATCATCATCCATACATTATTTGTTGTCAATTCCATAATTTATTTCTTAAAGTTGTTGTGGTTAGTTTAGTTCAAAGTTTCTCCGCCTTTTTCACCGGTACGGATTCGGTATGCTTGAGCAATATCACTTACAAATATTTTCCCATCCCCTACATCACCCGTAGCACCGGATTCTAAAATAGCGTTGATCGTTACATCCAAAAAATCATCATTAACGACAATGGATAAGAAACGTCGTTGAATATCACTTGTACTGTATGCGACTCCTCGATAAACATGACCCTCTTTCTCATTTCCTAGCCCTGTAACATCCCAATAAGAAAAGAAATTAACGCCGACATCGTGAAGGGCTTTTTTTACAGAAGAAAACTTAGATTTTCTAATGATAGCTTCTACTTTTTTCATAATTGTATATTTAGTTTTGAATGCTCAAAAGTATTCAAAAAGTAAATAAACCCTACAAAAAAAGGGTATTAAAATTAAATATTTATTAAATATTTAATTAACACCCTATATTTTATGGGGATAAACAAAATAAATATAAAAAAATGAAGAAACCTTAGAAAAGTCTAAGGCTTCTACATTTGATCTACTAATTCAAAACTAAATTATTGTTTTCAGTAGAAAAAACAATTACTCTCTAGTTCTCTTGCCTGGATATGCAATTGAACCATGCTCAGAAACATCCAGTCCAGCAATCTCTTCTTCTTCCGTTACACGCAGTCCGATAGTAGCTTTTAGAATTCCAAAGACAACAAAAGACAACACAACAGCCCATAACATGTAAGATAAAGCACCAACAAGTTGTGCAACAAATTGAGCAGAACCACCACCGTTAAACAAACCTATAGCTTCTTCTCCACTAACACCCCAAAGACCAATAACAATTGTTCCCCAGAATCCAGCTACACCATGAACAGATGCCGCACCAATAGCGTCGTCAATTTTTAGCTTTTTCTCGATAAATTCTATAGAGAATACTACTATGACACCTCCAATGAGTCCTGCAAGAACTGCACCACCTTCTGTCATGTTACCACATCCAGCAGTAATACTAACTAATCCTGCTAAGGCACCATTTAGTGTTTGTGCTAAATTTGGCTTTCCATACCAGATCCAAGTAGTGATGAGAGCTCCAAGAGCACCAGCTGCGGCTGCTAAATTTGTTACAACGACTACAGCTGAAGCGCCTATTGCATCATCACCACCCCAAGCTAGTTGAGAACCACCATTAAATCCAAACCAACCTAACCAAAGGATAAACACCCCTAGAGTAGTTAAAATTTGGTTGTGCCCTGGAATTGGGACTACCTTACCATCAACGAATTTTCCAATTCGCGGACCTACCATAAACGCAGCAACAAGAGCAGCGAAACCACCAACACCGTGGACAATAGAAGACCCTGCAAAGTCAATAAATTCTGCCTCAAATGTTGTATTCAACCATCCACCGTTCCATTCCCAGCCTCCTGCAATTGGATAAACAAAAGCGGTCATAACTACAGTAAAGATAGCATAAGTAGAATACTTTGTTCGGCCGGCGATAGCACCAGAGACGATTGTAGCAGCTGTTGCTGCAAACATTGTCTGGAAGAAAAGATCTGCGCCATCTCCTTGTAGAATTCCGCTCCAGAAGAACCAACCGTTTGATGAATCACCATACATTAATGAGTAACCAACAAACCAATAAGTAAGCGAGCCAACACAAATATCGAGTAAATTTTTCATTGCGATATTAACCGCATTTTTCGAACGTGTCATTCCAGATTCAACTAGTGTAAAACCTGCCTGCATGAAGAATACCAATATACCAGATAATAGCATCCATAACATCCCCATGTCGCCTTCAATGGCTGCAGTGTCCTGAATAACCATTGGGATGTGTGTAAATAATGAGTGTAACATAATAAAATTTTTAATTGTTGTAATTAGAACTATAAACTATAGCTAATTTGGTTAATTTTGTTCAAAAATATACTTTTTGAAATATACACCCCTAAAAAAATATGGTATTTATTTTATTTTTGCATAATAATTAATTTATACCCCTAAATTTTATGGGGTATTAAAATTAAAGTTGCTTTTTTAAATGATATTAATAATTAAGACTATCAAAAAACCTAAACAATCCGTTAACGAACGAATGTAAATTAAAAATATTCTATCTTGAAGTATATGGTTAGCCTATTTTTAGGCAAAAAAAACCACCCAATTTCTTGGGTGGCATCCATAACACAGAAGACTTTTATAAATTTTACTTTTCAGACTAATTCAAATAATTACAAAAACTTAAGTATTATTTTTTTATAATAATAAATTCACTTCTGCGGTTTTGTTCGTGAAGATAATCTTGACAAACAACACCATCTGAACAGTTGTTAATTAGCTCTAATTCACCGTAGCCGCGTCCAGTAATTCGATCTGGGTCTATCCCACGATCAATCATATATTTTATTGTAGCTTTAGCTCGCCTATTAGATAGCGCCAAATTGAAAGAATCCAAGCCACGGCTATCTGTGTGAGCGCGCACATCAATTTTAATCAATGGGTGTTGATTTAAAATACCAATTATTTTTTCAAGTTCAATTTTTGCATCCTCTCTAATGAAAGACTTATTCAAATCAAAATATATAGGATTTAACAGCATAGCTAAGTCTGTTTTGGTGCTGGTTGTTTCCTCTTCAATAGCCAGCTTTCTCAAATCAAGAGCAATTTCTGTCTGTACTACCCCGCCCTCATTTCCAGAAACAAAAACCTCATCCGCAAAATAGTCATCATGTAAAAATCTTATTGCTTTTATATTTCCGCATACATCATCCCTATACGAGTAATAGCCATCTTCATCAGCTTCAACTCTACCAACCTCTTCTTGCTTTGAATTTAAAAACACCAATGTAGCATTGGGAATAGGTAAATTTGTTTTCTTATTTGTGAGCACCCCTTTAAAAATTGTTCTACAAGGATCGGCCAATGTATCCAGTAGCGCAAATGAAAATATATCGTCATTTTGATTGTCGCGGTTTGAGGCAAAATAGCCTTTCTGGGTATTGCTTACATAAGCAAAATCATCGAATGGACTGTTGATGGGTTTTCCCATATTTTGAACATCACCAAAACCGCCATTTCCATCGGGCTTAGCATAGAACACATCTAATCCTCCTAAACCAGAATGACCATCGGAAGAAAAATAAATAACCCCATCAGCATCTACGAATGGAAACATATCATCTCCTATTGTATTAAATTCAGACATATTTACGGGGGCCGAATAGGTTTGATCGGCATAACGCTCACAAACGTATATGTCTACACCCCCTTTTCCACCAGGCCTATCGGAAGCGAAGTATAACTTTTGTTCATTTGGGCTCAAAGCAGGGTGACCGGTTGAATACTCACTACTACAAAAATCTAAAGATTCTATATTTTTCCATTTCCCATATTTACCTTTTTTAGCTCTAAACAATTTTAAGCGAGTGATATCTTCGCTATCTCTCCCTAGAACCCCGTCCATGTAATCATTTCGAGTAAAATAAAGCGTTTGCCCATCTTTAGTAATAGCAATAGACCCTTCGTTATATTTAGTTTTCACAGGCTTATCTATTGGCTTTAACTCCATACCACGAAAAATATCTGTAGCATATTTACCACTCCACGAACTTTTTTTACTTGATTTATTTGAAGAGACAACATAAAGCTCTCCATTACCAAAAAAAGCAGGATAGCTTGGGTAATTAGAATTGATATTTAATTTTTCAATAAGATGACGTCCACTTGTGTTTTGTATAGAAATCATGAAAGGCGTTTTTGAAACTGAGTCTTCTTTTTTGTGCTTATAAAATACATCAAAATAATAGCCAGCCTTTTCTACACGACCAATGGATTTCAGTGCCTGGCCATAACGAAAGTAGTAAATATTAAGTGGGGATTTCTCTATTGAAAATAACTTTTTGTACCACATAACAGCATCGTTATATTGGGCATTAAAATAATTGAAATCTCCTAATTTCATAAACAAATCAGGGTCCTCTACCCCTTGATTTGCAAGACCCATATAAATACTAATTGCATCTATGTAAGCAAGCTCTTCGTGTAATTTATCATCTTCTTTTAGCTGACTGCTTTGAGCAATCACCAAGCCACTCATAAAAAATAGGCTCCAAATTATTAAGTTGTTTATTGTTTTGTTCATTGTAAAAAGTTAGAAAAATCGAGGAATTATAAGGCGTCCGCCATTGTTTCCAGCACCAAACTCAAAGCGTAAAAACACTTCGTGTGATCCTGAATTATAATTGACTAATCCTTGAGACCCATAGTCATAAGAATAGCCAATAAGTATCCCTTGAGCAACCTGAAAAGCAGCCAAGCCGCTATAGGTGTCGCCAAGGCGATAGCCCAAGCCAAATGTGAGTTTTTTATTAAACCTAAAATTTGCCGAAACATCAACTTCAATTGGTGATCCTGCGACCATTTTAACCATCAAAGCTGGCTTAAACTGCGTATTGGCTGAGAGGTCAAAAACATAACCAGCAGTGGTGTATAAATGCATTTTCTCAGTAACATTTGAAACTCTAACATCATCATAATGCGTGGTAGAAAGCATATTTGGTGTAGAAATACCAACATACCAAAGACGAGGCGAATAAAGAAAGAGACCAGCCCCAACAATTGGTGTTAAGCGATTATCAATATTATTCTGAAATGCGTCATCGCCGTCGTCCATAAGAGTTAATTTATTGTAGTCAATATTAAGAAGACTAATACCTCCTTTAAGTCCAAAAGCAAGTTTTGTTCTACTACGACTTAAATTAATTCTATATGAAATGTCAGCAGCTATATTACTTTCGTTGGCAGGTCCAATTTCATCATTAAAAAAACTAAGTCCTAACCCTACCTTTTGGTTTTTTCCTGTAGGTGTATGAAATCCAAAATTTAAAGTTCTTGGAGCACCATCCAATCCCACCCACTGGTTTCGATAAAGCATTTGAGCTGTGGTTTGGGCACGTGATCCTACATAGGCAGGATTTATCACTTGAGTATTGTACATATAGTTTGTATACTGACTATCTTGTTGCGCACTTGCCCGCTGAGAATTAATTGTAAAGAGCCAAACAATAACCGCAATCAGAAAAGTAAAATAGGTATTATTAGCAGAATTATATGGGATGTTTTTCATGATTTTTTTATCGATTTGTAAATTCAATTCTCAAGACATTAGGAAAATAAAGTTTTTCATCAGTACCTTTTTTTAATCCGTTGTTATATAGAGGTAGCCTGTTTTCACTGTTGTCTGACCACTGCTGGTGAAGGTCAGCACATAAAAATATGTACCCGTTGGTAATTTTTTATCACTTTGAATAGTGGAACTTGCACTAGAAAAACCTGTAAATACATTGCCATTGGAATTATAATTATCCGTTTCATAAATTTTGACCCCCCAGCGGTTAAATATTTTTAGATTATTTGGTTCTGGAAGTGCCGAAATAGAAAAAAAGTCGTTTTTCCCATCCCCATTGCTCGAGATACCATTGGAAATTTGAAAAGTTTGCATTCCAGTTGCTAAAGTGAAAATCTCAAATTCCCCAACATTATAATCAATAGAAATTGACTCATTAGCCTGATCTACATCACCACCTAAATCTTCCCAAACTCCAGTAGTATTATTCCATCGGGCTACCTTAAGTTCACTTGCAGGTGCTGTAGTGATTTCAACAGGTGTTGTATCTAAGCTATAGCTTAGATTTAAAGCAACAGCGCCTGATCCTTGTTCACGCTTAATGGTCCAAAACTCTTTGTTATTCAAAAATACAATTGATCCAGCTCTGTTTGATGTCGGGGTTTGGCCTTCAATAGTTGTACCCTCTGGATTTTGTAAAAAGTACTCAACAGTAAAGTCATTTGCAGTACTTGAATTAGAGGGAGTAATCGTTAGCGGCCTGTTGAAAGCTTGCTCAGACGAAATTACACCTACAGGGAAAGTAAATGAGTCATTCCCTCTTTTTTGAACCCAACCATCGACGGTACTTTGGTCTGAAGCATTTACAGCACCAGCACCATCTTCAAAAATCAAAAACCCGTCTTCAGTATCATTGTGTAAAACACCAAAGTTAAAATCTGCTTCACCTCTTATAATGACTTGATTTTGAAGCTCATAAGCAGGCAGTGTATTGCTATTGTTGTTAAAAAGGACGTCATAAAAACGAATAGGCTCAGACCCTGAAATTATTTGTGAAGATGAATCACTCTCAGATAGTGTCTCAAAACGTGTGTAGCGTGCACCATTGACAGAATCATAATCCATGGTACCATCGTTATTAAAATCACTATAAAAATAAGCTTCTCCGTTGTTGGTATAGCGCGCTGCTGTTTGATTGTCAAAAGCGGCAACACTCGAAAAAACAGTATTATTGGCTACATTCAATACTCCCAAATTAGTCGTTTGAGCAAAACATACGGTAGAGCCAATAAAAAGCAATGCCCATAGATTTATTTTTTTTACGATCATTCTTATTTAATTTTTACTATGCTATTTAATACCGACTCCATAATACCATTAACTTCTTACAATTCAAATACTGAAAAATTAACAAAACCTGAACTACCATCAGTAGCTGAAGCCCCAACACGAAGCGTATTGGTAGGCTCTGGGGTGGCAGCATTTTGCAAGGCATTCCAAACAATTGGTCTAATTTGTTCGCCAGCTTCTAAGGAAAATCCAAATGTAATCGAAGCCCCAGCTTCTGCGAATCCTGCGCCATTAAAAGAAACAACACTTTTTTTAACCGGTTTTGAACTGCCTTCCTCATAAGCAAGAATAGCTTCTGCTTGCCCCCCTGATCTGATGTTGCTTGACTCAAAGTTGAAACTAAATGAAATAATATAATTCCCATCTCTGGGTGCTGTAAATACACCTGTTGCAGCATCAAAAGTATTGTTGTTATCTGTCTCTTCTAGCCAGTCCACTATAACAGCTCCATTATTATTTTCTATTTGTTGAGTGGTAGTCTTACTAGCGATAACCACAGATTTCACAACACTACTTACAAAATCATTCCACACAATTCCATTGCTGTATTGCATAACCCCTCCAGAATTTTCGGTATACCTCAATGCTCCAGCTCTAGCAACAGGGGCGTCTAATTCTGTTTTTCCTACACCAATTGCCCCAATTCCATCACTAGAGCCCCTAAGATCAAGTTTTAATACAGGATCATCGGTTCCTAGACCTACATTTCCATCATCATCAATAAGCATTCGCTCCGTACCTGAGGTGTCAAATCGTATTTTATTTTCATCTGTACTTTCTTCTACCTGTATACCTGTGTTTACATCATCATCAAACAAGGAAGTTGTAGCAATATTAATAGGCCGCCAACTTGTTCCATCGAATAATTTCGTAATAGTATTATTGGCGTCTGAAGTATCGTACCAGACATCCCCTTGAATGGGTGCTGGGTCAGTTGGCGCAGCAGCAGCTATCGTAACAGTATTTCCGGTAGTTCCTTTAGTCCCTCTGTGGTCTACAACATTTACTCGTTGAGCAGAAACTGTACCACAAAATATAAGCAGCAAAAATCCAATAACAAGTTTATTCGTTTTTACTGAAAAGCGCTTAGGGTAAGTAGATTTATACATAAGTAAGTATTTGTTTTTTTGTTTTTAAAAAATCGAATTAAACTAAAAACCACCGCCCTCAGAGATCAATTCCAAGGCTGATTTTGGCTTAATTCTAGTTCAAGAAGTGTACTTCAATAACGTCACCTGCCAAAACTTGATAACCGGTCTGTGTGAGGGTAACCACATTGCTCGCTACCGTATAGTCTGCTGTTGCAATAAGTTTAATTCCGTTACGGTATACATAGGTTTTAAATAAGGAAAGTTCTTCCGCACCAGTTATTGTATATTCAGTTTGTCCAGCAGTTGCTGTTTCATTTGAAACACCACCCTTCACACCAAGATCATTAAGGAGTAACTTCTTAATTGCACCTGTAGCCTCGTCACGAACTAAAAAAGTATAGCCAGACCCAGTTCCATGATCTGATTTTGTAGTTGCATCTGTAGAAGCATCCCCTGTTTCCAACTCAATCCCATCAAAAGCAAACACCTTATCATCGACATCAATATAAGTGTTTGCGGTAAGCGTTCCTCCAAGTTGAAGTGTAGTTGTAGTAACATCTGTTGTTTCGCCCGTATTAGTTAGCGTAGTCAAACCATTAGAAGTCTGTAAATACTTAACAGTCCCCTTGTTGTCAATAAGCTTAATAGAACCATCAACAGTCAGTTCTGTACCAGGGTAAGTGACCTCAGTCATTTTATCAATTTTTGAAGTCGTAGTTTGCGCTTGTAGCGCACTAAAACTAGCCATAAAAAGGACTAGAGTTGCAATGATTGGTTGTTTTAAGTTAAATGTTAGAATTTGGTTTTTCATGTTTATTTAATTTAGATTATTGTTTTTTTTAGTTTTTTAAAGTTTCTTTAATTCTAGAGTTTATTATTTATTTTATTTGAACAATGAGTACCTTATCTCCAGGTAAGCAACTAATATCATCTCCCAACTTAATGGTTCTTTCATCCGTCATCATAAAAGCAATTCGAATTCCGTTGCGATAAACATCAATTTTTTCAATATCAGTAATGTCTAATGGTGTTGAAAACTCGGTTTGACCGCTCTCAGCGTCAATAAGCGATTGCTTTTTTTGAGTTTCTAATTCACTTTTATTTAAAAAGGCTAAGCCATTATCATCTTCTTGTATAACATTATCATCTTCTTCACTAACAACTTTACTCTTATTGGTCCACTGATCACCATTATAAGTGTAAATATCACCCGTGTCAGTTTCTACATACAAGTCGCCAGCCTGTGGATCACTAGGACCATTGTCCTCATCGTTAGGATTACCAGCTCCAGGTGTAGTGGTAGAACCACCTCCACTGCCAGACTTAACCCACTCTTCCCCGTTGTGCGTATAAATATCACCGTTAGTTTCATCTACATAAAGATCACCGGGCTGTGGATTTTCAGGATTCATAGCCGTTGGTGGACCCTCGCCTGAGGTCTTACCCGTAGCAGATTCTAATGCAGCAGGAGGTAAAAAGGCTAAGCCATTATCATCTTCTTGTATAACATTATCATCTTCCTCACTAACAACTTTACTCTTATTGGTCCACTGATCACCATTATAAGTGTAAATATCACCCGTATCAGTTTCTACATACAAGTCGCCAGCCTGTGGATCACTAGGACCATTGTCCTCATCGTTAGGATTACCAGCTCCAGGTGTAGTGGTAGAACCACCTCCACTGCCAGACTTAACCCACTCTTCCCCGT
>Ga0233399_1000942_pt1 | contig 10539 bp, 4 predicted proteins | sample 43DmetaG_FD_182698 | JGI IMG/M metagenome (GOLD analysis project Ga0233399, IMG submission 182698) | Seawater microbial communities from Monterey Bay, California, United States - 43D | ecosystem: Environmental > Aquatic > Marine > Coastal | place: USA: California | collected 2016-11-08 | reverse complement strand
CATATATAAAAACATATAAAAATATATAAAAATATATAAAAATATATAAAAATATTTATAATAAAGAAATACAGTATATAAAATGCAAAAAAAGTATTATGCAATGAATAAAAATTATTCTTTAAAATGTTTAAAATAGATAGATAATTAAAGTAAAGATAAATTAATAAAATTGAATAAAAGTTAATTAGATTATAAATAGAAGTAATGAAATATATTAATAGTTTTTAGCTAACTAAATAATTTATGAATAAAAGTTGTATAAAACTAGAGTAAATATATAAAAATATAGTGAAAATAAATTGAGATAGACTTAAAGTAATTAAAATTTAGCACTATAGAAATAAAATTAATAGCCATAATAATTTTAATATAACATAGAAGAGATTCAAGACGTTAAATAAATAAATATTAATAAAAATTATAAATAAATAGATAGTAATAACCTTTTATATAAAAATAGGATCAAATAAAGTATTAATATTTCTAGTTTTAGTTAATGATGCTAAAATACCAAATTTTGAATTCTACTAAAATGATGATCCAGATATACAAATTATTGATAATGCATGCAAAAATGCATATTAAAACAAATTAGATTTTTAAGATGAATTTTTATTAAAGTATTAAAATATTTAGAATTTACTGTATTAAATTGATAATATTGATGAATAATAGTTTGATATATCTTTAGTTTCTTAATAAGTTGATATAATTAATAAAAATAGTATAATTCCAGTTATATTTGAAGAAGACATTGATATATTTGATGAAAAATTCATTTAAGAAATCATAAAAAATAGATAAATTTACAAAAACTAATAATAGGACAAATAAAAAATAAATGTGAATTTTATCAGAAATTAAAATTATCAAATATTTGAATAATAATATCAATAGAAATAAGAAAAACTAGGTTTTGTTGAGTAATAATAAACATAAAAATATAGAATAATTAATTAATAAAAATTTAGAGTTAAAAAATAAAATAAAACTTTAAATAATACTTAAAAAAATACAACAAATGATAATGTATATAGTTATAAAATAGGTTAATAAAGATGATTATGATTTCATATAATAAAGATTTAAAGTAACTTAACTATTATAATGACTAAATTTTTGAAATTTTATAATATTTAATCATTATCTTTCTTCATTACCAACTTACATTTCTAATTCAGTTATTCTTCTTTATAATCCTAATAATTATTATTATAAAGCTGTTTTTTCTCCTTTTAAAGCTGTAATTTATTATTATAATCTTTTAATTTTTATCATTATACCTTGAATTTTCAGCTTTTTAATGAGCAAAATGTCTTTTCATTTCTTCTTCAATTCTCAATAATTCATTTGTTAATGTCTTTTTAACATCTTAAGTTTTCATAGTTAAAACTGATTCTAATGTGTCTTTTTCTGATTTTAACACAGCAACTTCTTTTTTATGGAAATTCATTTCATCTTATACTGATTTAATCATTTCCTATAAATTTATATTGGTTACTTCTAATGACATAAGTTTGCCTTTTAAACTAGCTGGATTTGTTCCACCTTAGCTCATATTTGATTGATTAAAATTATTTCCAGTTTAATTATCGGTTTTATTCATTTTTAAGATATAATATTAGAAAATTTATAATAATTGTTTTCAAATAATATATTTAAAATTTGTTCTTAATACATAAATAATAATAAAATTAATCATTAATTTTATTAATTTTGTGAATATTAAGATGTCTGTTGCTAATTTAATTGATTTTGATTTATTATGAAATCATTTAAAATATTCTAAATCATAATAGATACATTAGACTATGAAAATTAGTTCGATTATATATTATTTTATTAATCTGAATTTTAAAAAGATGCTAATAAATTAATATTTTATTACTACTATTATTCAATTAAATTAATTCTAATAAAATAAATAATATACAGTCTTGTTCTACTCTCATCTTAACTTTAAAACGTTATTTATACTCTATCTTAGTTTCTATAACTTTCATTATTTTATGTGAAATTTTAAAGAAACTTTTAAAATACAATTTATTAATTATTATGAATTGAAGGAATATCTTTTCTATTAGTAAAAACTCCTAATGGAGCTAATCTGAAGCTATCAGCTGATACAAATTCGTCAACTAATGGATCAATATTCTTTAATAAATAAAAATAACATCATATCTGACTAAAACTTATTTAACAATATTTTTATGTTTATAATGAATCTTTATTATAGTTCCTTTACACCATATATAATTTTAATCTCTTATATCTATCTTTTATTATAAACTAAAATTCTAAATTCTATTGTTACTATAATAAACCTATGTTATTATTTCTTATTTTAATATTCTTTCTATCTTTATTTAAAACTATCATATAAGTTTTAATTCTTCTTCTAAATATTCACATATTCATTTATCAATTAATCTAATTATTTTGAATAACATAAACTTTATTATCTTAAATTTGTATTGCAAATTGCACAAAACTGTTTTAAATTTTATTTTAAATTTTATTTTAAATTTTATATATTACTGGATCTGTTAACAATTATTCTTGAATACAAAAATCGCAAAAAGTGTGCCCACATATAGTAGTACATGCAGAAATTATTAATTAAAAACAAATTTTACAAGTTAATTCTTTTTCATTTTTAATTAATTCCAATAATTATATATCTTGATTAATATTAAGATTTTATCTTTTTTATTTTAAGAAATTCTTTTTAATATCTCTATAATTTAAATTTTTTACTATAGTTAGATGCTATTTTTAAATAAATCTTTATAAAATTTAGACTTTTAAATCTTTTTTGATTTTTACATTATATATATTAAAATTATAGAATAATTTTAGATATTTTAATAATAGAAATAATATTACAATTATGAATAACAAAAATCAATAATTAATAATTTTGTTAAAAACAAGTTTTTAATTGTTTAAATAACTTTCAAACTAATTTTTTTCATTTTCATCTAAATAACTACTGATCTCTTTTTAAGTTAAAATTTGATTCATTCCTTCATACCTTAAATATATATATTATTCACTATTATTCTATTTCTTATTTTGAAATTTCATCTAATTTCTATAATTTTCTTAAGCTGAATAGTAAATTTTAAATCAAAAATTTATATTCTTATGCTGGATAGGCTTACGACAATTATAATGCATCATCAATTCTATGAAATTAATTTTATATCTCTACTATTAATGGCACTTAATTTTATTAACCCTATTAATTTAATATTCAAAGTTTTTTTTATTCATACCTATTATAGACCCTAATGAATTCTCTCTAAAGCCCATTTACAATCTAATTAATATTCACTAACAAATTAATCAAGATTAAAATTATTTTCCATTTTTTTAATGCTTTCATATCTTTACAGCAATTTTGAAACTTGTTTCAAATATTCTTAATCGTCTAATTTATCCATATTATGGCATTTTTCTATTACATCTAATACTCTTATTATTGCAAAAATTTCTTATTTACCTTCTAAATTATGCTAAAATTATAATTAATTTTACAAGTTCTTAAGACGATAATACTTGTTTTTAATATTCTTTTTAAGGTTGATTAATTTGTGGGTAATTCATTTAATTATAATAGATTATATATTTAATATGTGTATTTATAATAAATTTTTTATAAATTATATTTTATTTATGCTTATTATAATAAAAAGTAATTATTATAAATTGATTCAAAAATTTTACTTATAAAATTGAAATCATAGGTTAAATTAAATTCAAATTTAAACATAAAATTAATGAGTAAATAAGAAAAGAAATACTAATTCTAAGAAAAGGCTATTAATTTAATAACCTTAAATGAATAAAATAACAGTAGAATATTTGTATAATTAGACTATGAGTTTACTTAATAAGGAAAAGAATTGATAACTTCAGTATAAGGAGCTATAGGAGTGATATCTGTAGCGGGATTATATAGAACAGGGAAATCATATCTGTTAAATAGAATGTTATTAAGTAGAAGTAATGGATTTGGAATTGGACCTACTGTTAATGCTTGCACTAAAGTATTGATTTTTTCATATTAGGGACTTTGGATATGGGGTAAACCTATTTTAGGACAAACTAAAAATGGAGAGAGTATAAATGTTTTTATTATTGATTCAGAAGGAATAGGAAGTGTTGATGTCAATTAAGATCATGATAATAGTATATATTATTAATATTTTTTTTATATTTTAGAAATATTTGCGTTAACAATTTTGCTTTCTTCAACTTTTATTTATAATTCAATTGGAGCTATAGATGAATCAGCAATATAAAATCTATCATTGATAGTGAATTTAACAAATAATATTCACATTAAGAGTTAGTAAGAAAAAGAGCATGTATCTGCTGATGAATATGCAGCATTTTTTCCTACTTTTATATGGACTGTTCGTGATTTTAGTTTACAATTGACTGATTCATAAGGTGAAATTATAGATAGCAAATAATATTTAGAAAAATCTTTATAATTATAAAAAGGAAATACAAAAGAAGTGGAATAAAAAAATAAAGTTAGAAAATCATTGATGTAATATTTTAAAGATAGGTAATATATGTTAATATGATTAGAGATTGTTTTTGTATGTTTAGACCTACTAATAATGAATAAGATTTATAGAATTTAGATAAAATATAATTTGAAAAATTAAGACCTGAATTTGTTGAATAAGTAATTATTTTATATAAATAGGTGATATAATTGAGAAAAAGAGTATTAAATAATGTGAGACCTAAATAATTAAATGGCTAGAATTTATCGGGTGAGATGTATTGTGATTTGATAACAAGCTATATTAATGCAATAAATTCTGGAGCGTGTCCTAATATAGAAGATGCTTGGGTTTAAATCTGTAATAATGAATGCAAAAAAGCCTATAATTAAGCAATAGATTTATATTAAAAATTAATATCTGAAGTTATTGAAAAATTACCATGTGATGTTAAAGAATTAAAAGTAATTTTCATATATAATAGGATATACATATAAATTCAAAAAATCATGCATTTTCATTCTTTAAAAAAAAAGCTTTAGGTAGTTTACAATAAAATTTTGTTAATGCTTTTGATTAAAAAGTTAAAGTTATATATTAAGGAGTGAAAAATTAAAATAACAAAGAATTATATGTAATGATATATAAATTTTAGAATCAATGCCAAGGATATATAAATTCAGCGTTTATTTAAATAGAGAGAAAATTAAGAAATAATGAATATTAATCTTATTATGATTTTGATATAGATTGTTAAAATTTTATGGAATATTTTATGAAAAATGGTCCATAAACAGGATAAAAAAAAGAAATAGTATAAGAATTTCTGTAAAAAATATTATCTATGACATTAATTTATATAGATTAAATTAATAAAGAGAAGGAGCTCAACTATTTTTAAGAAGTTTTTAAGAATAAGCAAATATGAATAAAGTTTTAAAAGAAGACGCATTATAAAAAATGCAAAAACTAAAATAAGATATAGAAATAGAATTCAATTAAGAAAAATCAAAGTAATATTATTTTAGATAGATAACAAAACTAAAAATCTTAATATGAATAAGAAAAAAAAGAATTAGATTCTAAATTATCAATTTGCCAAAATTAGATAATTAGTATGTAATAAGATAATGCGCAATAATCTTATTAATAAATGAATGAATTTATGAATTAAAAATCTAATTTAAATAGTTTAATTTTAGAATTAAGAACTTAATTAAGCGACTAAAATAATGCTTATAAAATATAAGAAGAATAATATTTCTTGGAAAAAACTGATTTTGAAAAAGAAAAACTGCTTTTAGATTAAAAAATCATATTTTTAGAAAAAGGATATGAAGAAATTTAAGAAAAAGAGAAATCAGTATAAAATAATTTAAGATCATAAAAATCTGAAATTAGTGATTAATTGAAAGAAATTTATTAGAAAAATGACAAATAAGTTAAAGAATTATAATAAAGTTTAAAGCAATTACAAGAAATAAATATTGATTTAGAGGTATATAATAATATATAATATTAAATTAATAATAGAGTAATTTAACATAAATTAATTAACAATATGAAATAAGTTAGAGAAAATCAGCTTTAAATGAAAAATAAAATTAAAATGCAATATAAGTATTATATAATTATAAAGCAATTATAAAAAGATTTAGCCTAATTAACATAAGAGAATAAAGATATTAAATTCAATGAAGAAAATTTATTGTAATAATTATAGAATTTCTAATCTCAAGAAAGTGATTCTCTGAATTAGAAATTATAGGATTTAGAAATAATAGTAAAAAATAAAGATGAATAAATCAAATAATAAAATTATTAATTTGAAAAAGAAAAAGCTGTCTTTTAATAAAAAACATAATTTTTAGATTTATAAGTCAACGAATTAAATCAATAAGTTAGCGTAAATTTATTTAATTGAAAAGGAACATAAAAAACAATCAGAAAACCTTATTTCTACATTTGAATTGAAATCTAATGTTCCAGATGATTAGCACTAATAAAAATTAAATCAACTTTAAGAATCACATTAAAATGATATGGCTACTTTATAATATGAAATGGAAAATTAATAAAAAAGACTATATGATCAAATTAAAAATCTAACTGAATTAATTAGCGATAATGAATTATAAAACAAATTAACTTAAAATGATTAAATTTAATAAATTAATAAACTAAAAGAATCTCTAGAAAATAGTGAAAATTATAGATAGTAATTATTTGAAAAAACTTAATTCTTGGAAAATAGCAGTAAAAAAATTGCAAAAGACTGTGAAGAAAGATTTAATCAAAAATTAAAAGATATTGAAATGTAGATGGAAGAGTACTTATTTTAATTATTATGATTATTATATTAGTTTGCATGGATAATAAGCAACTTAAAACATATAAATGTAAGAATAATCTGAAGATAATATAAATTAATTGAAGCAATATTATCAAATAGAAAGAGATAGATTAGAAAAAAAAAGTTAGGAAGAGAAAAAAAGATAAGAAAAATCTATTTTATAACTTTAGGATGATTATGAATAAAGAATTAAAGAATTAACTGATAATTATGAAGAAAATATTGAGAATTTGTAATAATAGCTTAAAGATTAAGAATAAGAGGCTTAAAATATTGTAAATTATATTTTTAAATTATATTTTTAAATTATATTTTCAAAAATATTATTATTATTTTATAAATAGATAAATTAATATGAATACGAAATAGCATTAAAAGACTAATAATTAAAAAATTTGGAGTAAAATAAAGAAGAAATAAAATAATCTATATCAAATTTATAATAACAACATTAATAATCAATAGAATAATTAACAAATAATTATAATTAAGATAAAACAGTGTTATAATAGAAAATGGATCTTTACATTGAATAATGTCTATAGAAAGATAAAGAAATGGCAGTTTTAAATTAAAAATGTGAAGGTCTTTAAGAATAAATTACCAAAAATGAATATTAAAGTACAAATAAAGATAGAGAAATTTAAATTGAAAAAATTTAATTATAAGAAAAAATTTAAGAATATAATTAAGTTAATAAATAACTAAGCGAAGAATTATTAGAAAAAAAAATTAAATTAAGCAGAGATATTGCTTTAAAAGATTAAGAAAATGAGTTTGCTTAAAAAAAAATTGTGGATTTATAAAATTAATTATAAATTTAATAAGAATAATTAGAAGAGAAGATTTAAAATTAAAAATAAGATTTATTAGTAGATTTTAAAGAAAAACTATAAAAATTATAAGAATAAAAAGAGTATTTGGAATAAAAATTAGAAAAAAATAAGAGAAATACAAAAGATGCAGATTAATAATAATAATAAGAGATATAAAAATTAAATCATGAAAATATGAGTTTAAATGAGTATATGAAAAATTATTAAAATAAAGTGGAATTTTAGACAAATGCATATAAATAAGAACAAGAGAGTTTATAATGTAATAAATAAATATAAAAAATTAATTTAAATAGATTAAATATAGTAATATAAATAAAACATACAATCAAAAGAGAAAGAATATTTGAATGAATTAAATTAGATAAAAGAATCAAATTTATTGTAGAAGTAATAATTAGATGAATCTTTATCTATATATGATAAAGATAAAGCACTTTGGGAGCATAAATACTAGTTTTTGGAATAATAAAGATCATAATATAAATAAGAATTATAAGATTAAAGAAGGAAGTTTGAAACAACTTTAACTTTAATAAGAAAATAGAAATAAGATATTGATTTAGAAAAAACTAATCAACATACATAAGATATGATCTAAAATTTAGAAAAAAAATACTAATAAGAAGTTTAAGTACTTTTAATAATTAAAGGATTCATAAGATGAATTAAATAAATAAAAACAATACTACGAATAAAAAATATAAAAATTAGAAAAATAACTAAGAGATATTAATGAATTAAATATGCTTGAAGATCAAAAAAGAAAAGGAAATAATAGTTATAATGAAAAAAAACTTTATGAATTATTGGATAATGAAAAAAAATTATTAATTGATATTGATTTATTAAAATAAGAAAGAGATAATAAGAATTTAGATTTCTAAAAAATATTAGACAATGAAAGAGAGAAATTCAATAATAAAGTATTTAAGATATAAAAAGATATTATAATATGAAAACAAAATAAGAGAAACAGAATATAAAAAACAGTAATAATTTTTTGAACATGAGAAATAAAGAGCATCTTGGTAATAAGAGAGAGATTATTTAATTTCATAAAAAGAAGAAGTTTAAGAATAATTAGAATACATCGGAAGGAAAAGAGACACCTTATTAAAAGAAAATGAGAGATTTAAAATAGGATAAAAATAATCTAAAAAAGCTGTTTCAAATTAGATAGGATCTTATTAACCGATAGGATTGAATTCTAGATTTTTGAAAATGTCACCAATTTCAGGGTATAAAAATATTGATTTTTAAATAATGTAAAATAGAAATAGAGATATGAAGATATCAAGCACAACTGATTAATCAGATTTAATAGACAATTAGAAATATGAAAATAGCCCTATTAATTTAAGCAGTGTCAGTATTGATAAAAACAGATCACCAATTAAAAAAATTTGAATTATATTATAACAATAAAAACTAGTCAAATTTAGATGCTTTAACCTTATCCTTCTTAGTAATAACAATCTTAGTATTAACAGTCAAAATCTTCTTATGGTGCGTTTTATTCAATTTTGAATTAAAACTAATTATTCTAGTTTAATAGACATTATTACATAATTATAAGGTGATTTTTAAAATGCTCTTCGAAGTTTTAATTATCACTATACTATTATTATTTAATCATACTTATTATTCTAATACTAGACTTTTTCTATATGACTATTCTTTTTATAATTATTCATCATTTTATTATTTTTTTGCAATTTATGAATATTATATCTTATTTTAATTATCAAATTCACATTAACTTTTTTTCAGTATTGCTTTTTATTCAAGAACATTTTTATTTTCTAATTCATCCTTTGATTTTTAATTTCTTATTTAAGATTTTTATTTTTCATTTAAATGTTTTGGTTATACACATCCCATTTTATAATTATAAGATATAATATTTTAAAAATTATTATTTATAAAAATTTATAGGTCATTTTTAAGTTTTTAATATTAGTTTATAAATTTCTTAAGTTTTTAATTTATGATTTTTTAATACCTTTATAATTTTATGTATAATTTATATTTTTCATTTATAATTTAAAGTTATATATTTTTATAGTGAATTTTACATTAATAATAATATTTTATAAAAGTCAAATTTTATTATAATTTAATTTAATATAGATGAAGATCAATTTTTTATGGTTATTTTTGGTAACCATTCTTTCTAGAAACCTAAAAAAAAAAGAAATACTAAGTATTGTAATTTTATTTAGAATATTAATAAAATTAATCTGATTAAATTGATAATTTAGCGAAAAATAATTAATTATTATATTATAAAAAAAATAATCAAATCAAATCTTTTGATTAATAAGATTTTTAAAATCAAGTATAAGCTATTTCCCATAATAAATAACATCTAAAAGAAAGATTTAATATATAATATAAAAAATAGAATAAAAATAAAAACAAACTTTTAATTTAAAAATCATCTAATTAATTTAAAGTAAATTATATTCATTAATATAAATAAATCTTATAAATTGATATTTTAAATGGATTTTTATAATTGAAAAATTATTTATTTTAATAATTATTTTGAAACATTTAAATCAAATAATTAAATAATAATATCATAAAATATAATAATATTATTTAATTAAAGTTTAAAGAAAAAAATGAGTTTGATGATAATCTTGATTTAATTATAGGCAATTCATATAAAGATAATTAATTTTTGAATTTTAGAAATTAAAAAAAAGGACCTTCAGATGAAGCCTAACCAGCATAAGATTCAAAAAATACACCAAAACCACCTGCTTAAGATTCAAAAAATGCACCAAAACCACCTTCATAAGATTAAAAAAATGAA
>Ga0233399_1000938_pt1 | contig 10547 bp, 3 predicted proteins | sample 43DmetaG_FD_182698 | JGI IMG/M metagenome (GOLD analysis project Ga0233399, IMG submission 182698) | Seawater microbial communities from Monterey Bay, California, United States - 43D | ecosystem: Environmental > Aquatic > Marine > Coastal | place: USA: California | collected 2016-11-08 | reverse complement strand
CCATTTTTATCATTTTAATAATGCAAATTCAAGTTTTATTCATGATTTTAATATTTTAAGTTTTTATTATCAATTTTTATAAAATATATATTCATAATTATAAAATGAAAGAATATCCATAATCTAAAAATTAAGGTTAATTTAATCAAAATCAAGTATCTCAAAATAATAATCAAAAATATAACTAGAAGCAAAAATTTGTACATAAACCTAATAACAATAATTTAAAATTAAATGAGTTTCATCAAATTAAAAAATAAAAAAAAGAAAAATCAATAAATTAAAAAATACGAGATTTAAAAAGGTTGTAATAAAAAGTAAATAAAATAATTAATAGAAATAATAAATAAATGAAAATTGTAATGGATTTGAAGAAAAAATTAAAATTTTAGAGTCTGATTAATCAGCTAAATCAAAAATATATAAAAAAAAAATGAGAAAAGAATTTTTTATAGAGAATAAATATAAGAAAATAAAATAAACTGGTATTTTGATATAATTTAAGAAAGAAAAAAGTTATAAAAAAAATTGAAATTGATAAATAAATAATTGATAATATAGACTACAATAGAATTATAAAAAGATAAAGAATTAATAATAGATTAATTGAATTATATAAAAGTATTATTAATAATGTCATTTACATATGAAATTCTTAAAAATAATTTAAATAATTTTATGAGTAAATGACAATTATTAAAGTTTTACCCCATTGATAAAAAATATATTTCAATATTTTTATGTACAGAACCTAAGGCTAAAGAAATGCAAAATACAATAATACAATAAATAAAAGATAAACTAAATAAAAATATTTTGAGTAAAAAATTAGGAATTAAATAAATTTAGGAAAGCGATTAGATTTAATAAAAAGAAGAGCAAAAATAAATTAAAGATTAATTTTTCTAATAAGAAGAGACTTAAGTAAAATTTGAAAAGTATAATTAAAGTTTAATTAAGAAAAAAAGTAAACAAATAAGGACAAATCATAAAAAATTGATTAATAAATAAAATATATAATTTTTTTATAAAGTATATTCTAAAATCTTGAAATGGAAAATACATATATAACATTAAAAGAAATTCTTTAAAAGGGTGGAGAACTTAATGAAAAAGCATCTTTAATTTTATAAGTAATATAAGAAAATGATCCCTAACAAACATCATCTACTTATTTTTTTCTATCTCTAATGTAGTTTTTAAAACCTGAATAAAATACCAAAAAAGAAACCAAAAAAAAATAAAAAGTTTAAACTGACTCTATCAATTTTAATGAATAATAGATTAATACAGATAAATTAGATGCAGTTTTATTATTAATAAATATTTTACTTCCAAGATTAAATCCAGCAATATTATAAAAGTTTTTTATAGAAATTAAATAAATGATGGTTCATATATTTTATTCAACGAATGATATTACAATAAAAAAATATACCATAGCAATTTTATCATAAATTTTCTAAATATATCCTGAAAACCAATTTTAAATTAAAGATAATGAAAAAGAACTCGAATGCATGTTTGATGGATTATTAAGTGAAAAATAAAAAATTAGAAAATAAGCTTAAAAAAGTATATAATTTCTATTAGAGAAAAAATAATTATTAAATCCTTTAAGTTAATTAGTATAATAATTCATATTAACTTAATTATAAAGTTAAAATAATAGAACAGCGCTTCATGCTGCATATTTTTTAAATTAGGTAATATAAATTGATAAAAAAGGGACTTAAGTTATTAAATATAGAAGCAATTACAGGAATTGTTCATCATATGAATAAAAATTTATAAAATTTTGAATCTGACATTGCAACTCATTTATATTTATCGATTGAAAACTTAATGTCATTTAGAAAACTCTCCGATGATTTAACTGAATAAATATTATAAGAATTACTATCAAGTCAACCAAATATTTACGGTAAACAATTTATAATTATAAAAAGATGATGAAAAATTGGCATTTGCATATACTTAAGCTATTGTATAAACTTTATTACATTTAAACTCTGTTTCTTATTACAAAGCCAGAAAATATATTTCATCTGTCATTGGACTATGTTGTGGAATGTTATAAGTAGAAAATCCTAAATATCATCAATTTGCACAATTATAAATGTAAATTGTCATTTAAAATACTGTAAATCGGGGTTTTTGGCTAGATACTCAAGAAATTGATGATTTTGCTGCTTTCATGGATTAAATGCAATTGGAAGATAATAAAGTAAGTCCTTTTGAAAAATGCGTATCTACTATGAGATATCTTCTTTCATCTAGATTTTAATTTCAAATTAAATATTGTTTAGAAATTTTGAATATATTCTTTATGTAATTGGAAGAAGATGCCTTCCCAAAAGTTCAAAACTTAATTGAAGACTTTTTATTATTAAGAATCGATAAGTAAATTTTTAATAAATTAGAAAAACCCCTAGAAGTTTGTTCTAAAAATGTTTTTCTACATTAATAATAAAGATAAATCCATCAAATATATTAATGATAGCTCCAATAGACTTGAATATTAGCATAGAAAAGCCAAATTTTGAGGATGAAAGTAATTTATGGTTGATTCCTTACATAAATCGTCATATGAAATCTACAAATTTATCATTTTTTACTAAAAAGTAATAATTTTATATAAATAGAATGCTACCTTTGATATAACAAATGAATTAATATAATTAAGATGATGTTTAGAAATTATTTTTCTAAAGAATAATTGAATAAATATGGTAATTGATGCCACGATGTTATATTATAGATGAAGGATTAGAAGAAACTTTATTATTAATTTTGAATTAAGATTTATCTAAAAATTGGTTTCTTAAATCAATTGAATAGCTTTGTATTAATGCATTTGATAAAATTTAGTTTTCATAAACCATTTAGAAATATAGTGAAAAACTTATTCCTATTTTAGTAAAAAATATTAAGTTTAATAATAAAAAAACATCATTAAATGCTATATTAGCCTTAGGAGCACATTGTTCTTAAACTTATTTAAATAGAGTTTATTCTAAAAATTTAGATAAATTATTATTAAATAATGACGCTGAAGAAATTAAACTAAAAAATATTGACATTCTTATATCAATTTTACCATCAGTTTAGATGTAAGGGAATAGTTTGGGAAATTCTTTATAGTTAGTAAGAATCTATTTACAGTCTTAAGATTCAAATTTAGAAAAAAAAGGATATAGAATATTAATAAAATTATTACCGAAAATGCATAGTTCCTTTATGAAAGATGTAAATATAAATTAAATTAAAGATTATATAAATATTAATTGAAAATAATCAATTAAAAGTAGGTTCTAAATCTATAAGATTAACATGTTTATAAAGAATATGGTAGATTAATTCTAAAGATTTTTTGATAAATTTTTTACCTGAAATTATATGTTGTATAAGGTAAAAATAAATTAAAATAGATCAACGAATTAGAAGACTAGAAAAATATCAAAAAATATACTATAACAAATTAGTGAAAAAGAAGGATATGAATAAATAATTTAAATGATTATAGCAGGATTTGCAGGAACATCTTCTTTAATCAAAGCTGATTCCATTTGCGCTGCATCTAGTCTTATTCAAAATCTATCTCCAGATTTCAATGATCAATTGCTAACTCTTGTACTCTCATTAATTAATGACTAAAATAGAGAAATTTATAAATCTATTTTAAAATTCACCAAATTCTATATAAAATATGCAAATAAAGAAAATTTAAAAAATTAATTACCTAATATTCTATAATCTCTTTTAAATCTAGATACTAATAGTAAAGACCATTCTATTGTCTTTTTAAAACATATTATAGAAAAATTTATTAGAAAAGTTGGTAGAGATTTTGTTTTAAATTGTTGTCCATTATAACATTAAAAATTAGTAATTTTATTAATATTTTAGATAAAATATACAGATAAAAATGTTAAATAAATCAAAAAAAAAAAAGCTATTGAAAAATTAAAAAGAAAATAAATGAAAGGAGATGACAAAGAAAAATAAATGATTCAGGAAGAAGTTCAGTAAGATAACATGAATCTTTTATTAAAATTTGACAATTAAAAAGAGATTTTTCATTTTGAAGAAAACTCAAAATAAAGAAATATAAAGAAAGTAGAAGAAAAAGAAACATTTTAAGTAATATTTGATAAATTTAGGATATATCATATGTAGAAGGTAAACTTTTAATAAGAGAGTAAAGTGAATTAGTTGGTAAAAAAAGAAAAAGAGAAGATGAAGAGTAATTTAAGTCATTTACTTTTTGAAACTCTTTATGAAATATCAAAGAGTTTTAAAGAGTAAATGATTTAATTATAAATTTAGAGATGAAGAATAATAAAAAGATGTATATAAATAGTCTTAATTTAAATTATCAAAAAATAGTAATTTATTTTATAATTATAAAGATAAAGGATAGCATTAGGTTAAAGAATCTGGTTAAACTTTTAAAGCATAAAATGCTTAAGGAGACGTTAGACTTTAAGGAAAACCAGATCCTTATGCATTCATATAGTTGAATCCTAAAGCATTGAATAAAAGATTTTAGAAAAAAAGCGTAAATGCTTTTTAAGAAGTAGTAGATGGCCCACTAAAAGGATTAAAAAAGAAAATCAAAAAATGATGTTTTAAAAATTATTTAAATAAAACATAAATTATATATAATTTAAAATTTAAAAATGTTAGGGCTATAAAATCTCATGATAACAAAAAAAGTTCCATAATTATTTAAGGATGATTATTATAAATCAATATCAGAATTAGAGATGTCTAAGAATTGTTTACAGTATTATAGAAAATAAAAAGTTGAAATATTTAATCCATTATAAACTTTTCATTAAAAATGCGAAAAAGTAATTTAAATTAAATAAAGTAACCAAAATAAATGGGTATAAATGATGATGATTTTTTAAATAAATTAAGCAAAAAAAACTCAAATTAAACTGATTTTTTATTAGATTAAAAAATAAGAAAATGCTCAATTAGATTAGATGAGTAAATAAAAGATTAAAAAATATATAAATGTAAAAATTTAATGATTCTAAAATATGATAATTAGCCTAATGATTAGAATTAAATTTTAACTAATAAAACAAATTAAATTGATTAAAATTTTTAATTATTGAAAAAATAGTATAAATAATTGAAATAAGAAAATTTATAGATTTAAAAAGAGGAAAGTAGTTTTTTAAAAGATGCAAAATTATATTAGGTTAATATATAATAATTAAGAATTAAGAAAGCTGTACAAATAAATTGAATATAGATAGAAAAAAGAAATAATTAGTATTATAATAAAATAACTATTTATGCTTAGAAGATCAATTAATTAATAAAAATAAATAAGATTAATAAGAAATTTTATAAGAAAAATACAAAAATATAAATCAAATTTAAGACATTGATGAAATGTTAGAAATGTTTGATTAAAATGAAATCAAATATAAAGTTTAATTCTTATTATATATAGATTAATTTAGAAAATTTAGAAAATCAAGAAAATCAAATAAACTAAGAAAATTAAAACCATAATTTATAAAATTCAAACTTTGATTTTAATAAAAGATAAAATAGTACTCATGAAAATATGTCTTCTCTAAAAAATTCTTAAATTGAATATAATAATAATGTTTCAAGAAGTAGTAGTCAAATTATCTATTCAAATTTAAATCAACTAAATTAATAAAACAAAAATTTATTGTTCTATAATAAAAAAAAAAAAATTTAATAATAATAATATTAGTTGTAAAATCAATTTTTTTTAAATTAAAATTAATTAAAAAACTAAATTTAAAATAATTGTTTAAAAAATAATTAATTAAAAAATAATTTCTTATAATAAAAAAATTAATAATAAGTAATTGAAAAATTAGAAATATTTTTAATAGTAACAAAAAGATTTTTTGAAAATAATTATAAGAAAATATTTTTTAGAAAATTGTTTATAAATAAATAAAAATAATAAATTAAAGAAAAAATAAATAAATTATATATAATAATTTATAAAAAAAGTATAAAGTAAGGATTTCGATATTTAAAATAGAAATAAGGTAAAATAAATCATTAAAAATCAATAAGCTTAAAATCTGTATAATTATTATCAAATCTTTAATATGAAAGGGTTTCACAATAATAATAATAAAAAATTAAAATTGTATAAAATCTATCAAACCCTTAAATAAATTTAATTGATTTTGAATCATAGAAAACCTAAACTGAGCTTAAAGTCAATTATAATGTATCAAATTTTATTCAATTTTATTTATTTTAGAATTAATTATAAGAGTCTCTAGATAAAATCAACAAAATTAATTCCAAAAAAAAAGTACTTTTTTTTATTTTTAATATCTCATATTACAAAAGGAAGATAGACTCGCATTTTCAAAAGACCATAAAACAAAATCAAATAATTAATTTATTGTTCTAGAATAAATTAATAAATAAAAGTAACTAAACAAAATTAAAAGCTTTATTAATTAATCAAAATTAAACTATATTAAATGATATTAACTATTATTATATTATGATTTAATTATAATTTTATTAATTATATAACAAAAACCAATTTAAAAGTAAATTTAAATTAAATAATTTTTAAGAATATCTTTAATAATAGATATATAATATTTAAAATGGACAGATTTATATAGAAATTAAGTTTTTTGTCAAACTTATTTTTCGTATTAGTAACAATAGAAATATCAATTAGATATCAAACATGGTTTAATAGTTTATTCTACTTAACAAATTTATCATAGTTGATAACCTTATCATTCTATATATCTATTTTAAGATGTAATTAAAAAAACAAATCTGAACTCCACAATTTACAATCAAAGTATCTATTTACATTAACTTTATCGACTTTTGTAGCTATTATATATTGGAGTTTATACTTAATTGATCCTTTATTAATAGTCTAAACTTTAGAATTTGCTAAAAATCATTATATATATCTTACATATATTCATGGAATTAATACTATATTTTTAATTTATGAAATTTAGACTTTAAAAATTGGTGAATATTTATAAAATAACAAACATTGCGATTCAGTATCTATTATTGCAAAAAAATATATTCTTCTTTTCATATGTTATATTATATGGTAAATGATTTACTTGCAATTAAAAGGGTATCATGTTTACCCTTTCATGGATTTCCTTGATAATTATAAACTTTGCGCATTTTATATTACTATGTCTATTATAACTCTTGTAATTGAAAAAATTTGGATTAAAACAATTATGACAACTCACAAATTTTTCAAGCATGGATTAAAAAATGAATGAATGATTATAAAAATAATATTAATTTATCAAATTTAAATTAATCAATCATCGAATGCTTCTCCCGCTTAATCATGAGCTTGAATACCTACTTAATATTCTGGAACTTCATGAATAATTTATTTAGTCTTGATTCCAACTGGTACAACTTATAGATTATTAAACAAAGGTTTATGAACAAGATTAGTATTAAGAGTTTTAAGAGCTAAAGATTTTGCTTATTTTTCAATATTTTAAAAGGTATTTCTTGCCTCTTATGCTTTATTTGCTTATTCTTATAATTATTTTGCTAAATTTTAAGCATTAGTTTCATATTATGAAGCTGCTTCAGCATATTTTTATGCTTCAGTAAATAACTTATTTTAAAGCTCTGATATTTCAATAAATTTTCTTTGTTAAGCTGCATCTTCTAAATTAGCTTACTCTGCTTCTTCAATATTTGTCTTTAATGTATTAGCCAACATACATGATGGACATCCGTTTGCATCACATGGACACTATTTTACTTTATTTCTAAGACTACTATTAAAAACGAAAGATAATGTTAGACATAATAAAATTAGCTTCATATTTTTTTTCAATTATAAGTTAATTACTCATATCTAAATATCAATTCAAGATTATTTTATAAATATATACAACTTAAATTATAAATTTTTATAAAAAATTTATAATTTATTACTTAAATATTTTTATTTTTGTTATTAAATTGTGATTTGTAATATAAAAAATATTTTTTAATTATGATATTTTGAAAATTTGATTATCCTAAATATCTTATGTTCATCAAAAGTATATAATAAAAAAAACGAAAATATACAGATAAAGATTTATTGAGTATGCTTGATATAAAAGACTAAAAATGGAATATAGCTTATATAATTATTGTTATTTTAAAAATTAGTTTAGTTTTGAAAAAATTTAAATCTAAAAATTATGCATTAAGAATCATAATATAAAAAAATGTTAAATAAGAAATAATTCTTTATAAAATTATTTAGATTATTATTCTGAATTATTAATGTGAATTTATTATTCACCAGATATAAATTGAAATTTGAATTTCTAAGATAATAAAGTATGAATTTTATGATAAAAAAGATATTGAATGATTATTGCTAGTGATATTAAAAAACAGATATTACTCATTATAAAATTATGTGTATTGAATAGATTATTGACTCTGATATTAATATAAATTATGATAAATTTTTGTACAATTTTTTAACTAAATGTTGGTTAAAATTATGGATGAACAATATTATTAAATGATATTCACTAATCATAAATCTACTAAATGGACTACAATATTAAATTGATTTTATTAATCATTTTCAAAAGATAAAATCTCTTATAGAATTTTTATTATCAAATATTATTTTATTATTTTATATTAATTTAAGATGATTGTTTTTTTACTAGATTTTAGTAGATTTTAATTTTTATTATTTGAATTTTTAAAATTCTTACATAACTTAGAAAAACAAATTTTCGCAAATAAGTGTTTTTTGATCATTTAGATTTTTTTGATATATTTTGGATATAATTTTTTTATCAAAATTTAAACCAAGTTTATTAATAAATTATATATAGTTATTTTAAGTGCAAGTATTATCTTTATAATAAAATAATAATACTATTAATTAATATCTGAATTAAAATATCTTTATATAAAAATAGATCGCAGAATTAAATTAAATTTAAGTTTTGTACATAATTTGTTATCTAAATTAATATTTTAAATTACTTTTTTGATATTTTTATATTCTTAAATGGATGGACTTATTGTAAAATTATGTTTTTCAATTTAAAAATGTTTCTTCATTTTATTTTAATCAATTTGAAAATAATAATTTACTATTTTATAAAATTAGTATAATTCATATATATCTAAATAGTTATCCATATCCAAATCTATTTCATATAAATTTTACCAAACAAATTAAAAAAAAACTATCTTGATTATGGATTCTCGCTTTATCTACTCAATTACATATTTTCTATTTATTTTATTATATACTTTATAAAAAAGATAAAAATTATCTCTCATTTTGTTCAATTATTATATTATTTTATATTTATGGCTCTATTTAAACTTCTTATTAATCAAAAGCAGTATCTATTTAGTTTATAAACTAATTTGAAAATAATTTTGAATTTTTCATTACTTATTCAAACTCAATAAAATCTATTTTGTTCTCTTTTTTTTCACCATACTAAATTATTTCATCTTTTATCATTAAAATTGAAATTATATTTGAATAATCTAATAATTATTCTTGATCATCATCTTATTTATATAATTTCTCTGAAATTTATTTTTCTATAATTTCTATTGGAATAATCCCATCTTATTAACCTTATTAAAATATTTATTTATTAATGAATCCTGATAATTAATCATCTAAACTTTAAAATATTTTAAATTTTGTTATAAAACTTAAAAAGCCTTTTATGTTAATAAAAAAAACCAGTAAAATTCAATTAATTTTCATTTATTTTAAAAAATTTATCAATTATATTATGAATTTACTAATCATTGTATTATTTATTAATAGTCTGATAAAAATATATATACAGGTATAACACAATTTTTAATCTGTTGAATATCCAAAAATTATCCATTTATTAAACAATCCTTCCAAATAATAGTATATTTTTTTAAAGATAAATATTCACTGAAATTGATTTTCAATTGATTTCCATCTTTTCTTACATGAGAACTTATTAAAGATACAATTTTTATCCAACTTATAATTAAATTAAAATACGAATTTTGTTCTAAATGAATAGATTTTAAAAATTATTCATTATAAATGCCACATTATTTAATCTCTATACTATCTAATAAATGATTTTTATCTATATCGCATTTTTAAAAACTAATTATAAAAGTCTCATAAAATTATTTCCAATTTTATTTAGAAACCATTCCATGTTTATCTTTATCTGAGATTTAAAATATATTCTATATATCATTTTAAGATAAATGCTTAATTCAATATATAATACAAAGTTTTATAATGCTTAATTTAGCTCTTATAAAGATATAAAATCTTAATTTTAGCTCTCTATTAATAAAGGCCATTCTTAATTTCGATAAATCTATATAAATAAGAATAATATAAAAATTTTCATTTAATAAATTATTAATATTTTATATATTTTACATAAATTTCAAATTGAAAATTTATAAAATTTCAATCACCTAATAATTAATATTTAATATATCTTTTAAATATCAAAAATTATAGG
>Ga0233399_1000935_pt1 | contig 10570 bp, 5 predicted proteins | sample 43DmetaG_FD_182698 | JGI IMG/M metagenome (GOLD analysis project Ga0233399, IMG submission 182698) | Seawater microbial communities from Monterey Bay, California, United States - 43D | ecosystem: Environmental > Aquatic > Marine > Coastal | place: USA: California | collected 2016-11-08 | reverse complement strand
GTTGGGGTTGGGGTTGGGCCCAACCCCAACCCCAACCCCATTAAATAATTTATTATTTTTGAAAATCAAAAAATATATTAGTTTTTACATTAATAATTTTATTTTTGAATTTTAAAAATCAATAAATTTATACTGAATTTAAAAAATTAAATGACAAAAAGAGAAATTTGGGCATATCTTTTAAGTTCAATTATATATTTGACAATAAGATATTTTCCTAAGAATTCTTTGTTAAATAGTTAAAATGATAATATATATAAATAACCTGCATAACTTATATTGCCATAAAATTAATATAATTTTGCATAATTTTAAGGAGGAGCAACAATAGTAGAAATGCCGATTAAAAGTAGAAGGGTAAAAAGTTTATTAGAAGAAAATCCAGATACATATTGGGTTAGAATTATTTATAAAAAGATGACTTCTTGTTATTAAGTTAATGTAGTGATAATTAGACTAACTGAAGACATATTGATAGAATAAATAGCAATAATAAATAAAGAGTTTTATTCAAGTAGATTTGAAAAATTTATTTTATATGGAAGTACGTCATATCCAAAAGAGTATGGTATTATAATAAAAGTGATTGGATTTTATTAGGAAATTTTAAAGCATTAGATATAATAAATTGGTAAATATTTAAAGTGAAAAATTAATGGGTTAGATATCTTAAATTGGATTTATAATCATTTTATAGAAAAGAATAATATTGTATTTTAAACTAAATAAAAGTTATAAATAAAAATTTAAGGTTTATGGAACAACTATGCTTGTAGATTTTAAAAATAACTTTTAAAAAGATGACTACTAATTATAAATTTATAATGATTTTAAAACTTAACCTAACTAAAATATATAAATGATAAACTTTAATGATAAATGTGAAACTCAAAGTTTATAATCTCATAAAAACAATGATAGTATATTTAAATAGCTTAGTTAAAGAATATAAATACTAGAATAAAATCATTTATTTATTCAAAAATATATTATCAATTAAGATTAATTAAACTAAAATTCTACTTAAATTTTAAATAATTTAAGATAAGTTTAAAATAAATTGTAATAAAATCATTAATAACAACATAAATAATTAGTATTTTTTAAAATTATTTATATAATTTTAAAAGGAATAAACTATTCATTAAATTGAAATGCAATAAGAAATAATATAAAATTCACAAAATTAATTTTAATATATTAAAACATTTGTAATCTTAATTTTCTTATATCTTATGAAAACAACTTTTATAAAATGTGTAAAAGATTAATAAAATATAAAAGTTAAAAAAAATTTACAAAAAAAAAATAATAATATAAAATAAAATCACTAAGATGAATAAAATTTATAATTTTAGAAATCAAAAAATAAAAATCAACTAAAATCACTCTGACGCATAGTATTATAGATATATAATATAGTATTTAGATATTATATATTATTTTAGATATTATATATCTAAAATATTTAAGATATTTTTATTTGTAATTTTTTTTTATAAATATCAACAATCACATTTATGAATTATTTTTTTTGGTTTTTAAAATTAAACATTTTCATTTTAATCATCTTTTTCAACTTAATAAATTTCTAAAAAATAATAAGTATAACCTTTGATTAAATCATTAAAGATTTATTTAATTCCTTACCCATTTTTAGCAGAACAAGTAAAATGTTTTACATTTAATTTTTTACAAAACTCATCTACTTCTTATTAATTTACTTATCTATTATCTTCTTAATCTGATTTATTTCCGACAATTATAATGACAATATTTTTAATTGCATATTATTAAAGTTCTCTAATCCATTTATTAACCTTAATTATAATAATATACTTTAGCAAAAGACTCTTTAAATGTAATATCATAAACTAATATTGCACCATTTGCATCTCGGTAATAAATAGGAGCCAATGAATTAAACTTTTCTTATCCTGCAGTATCCCATAATGATAATTTTATAAATTTATCTTCGTATTTCACATTTTATTCTAATTATATTATTATTATATTATTATATTATTATTATATTATTATATTATTATTATATTATTATTATTATATTATTATTTATATATTACCTAAATATGATGCATTTACTGTCATTTCTTAATTATCATCATATTTATCTTTACAATATCTCAATGAAATAGATGTCTTTCCCACTCTACCTTTTATAAAAGTATTATACCTTCACCTAATACTACTATTTTATAATTATATTCATTTGTTTACATATTTAAACAAAAAATTTATTATTTTAATAAATTATTATATTTCTTAAATAATATATATTTCTATTAAATTATGACAAAAATTATACAAATTTTAAAACTATGATTAAATCTTTAGAAAATATCAATATTATAGATAACAAAAATAATAAGTTATTAAGTTAAATTAAAATGAGAGAATTTATATAATAGTTATAAAAATTAGATTAACAAAAATAATTGAATGATTTGCAATATTAAAATATATTAAAAGAAAATACATTAAAAGAATTTGGAAGATCCATTTAAATATGAATAAATGTTTAATAGATTATTAGTAAAACATTTAATAAGAAACTTAAATTTAACTGCAAAAAATATAAAAAATGTAATTAAAAATAAATTTTAACTTGTGATTAGCTAAATCTATAACCTGAACATTTATCTGAATTTTCTTTAACTCAATTGGTAGTGTTATTGATAACTCTTTGATTCTTAAAGTTTCATTCAATATTAATTTATTAGATAGCATAGAAATATATCAATGAATATGTTACAATATTGTATAAATAGCTATAAATAACTAGAAAACGATTAAATAAGATATAAATTAGGTTTAAGATGCAAAAATTGTGTTTCAAACAAGAAATTGAAATATTTAAACAATAAAAAGATAGAATGATTTATTTATTTATTATTGTCCCTAATATTTAATGTATAAGAATTATTAAATAAAAATTTAATAATATAATTGATATATGAAGGATCCATTAGAAATTTTGAAATAATATAAGATAGATAATAAAAATATAAAAATAAAAGATGGACAAATAATATTCGATTAAGTGAAATTTAGTTTAAAAACGGAAACAGCTTGGTTATCAAAGAAATCATAAAAAAGGTATAATGTAAAATGTAATAAGATATGATTTAGGAAGTTTATGGCTATTTTTAGAGCATAAAAGTAAAGGAACTTCTTATGTTTAGTATTTATAATAAGTGAATGATTAGAAATTAGTAATAATATCAAGTATTGATCAAGATGAAGTTTTGAAATATTTTACTGGATAAATAGATTAAACAGAAGACATAGATCAAGAGTTTTAATTTAAAAAAAAACCAAAACATAAAAATATAGAAAAAAAAGTTAAATTAGATGATGACGAAGATAAAGAATAAATAAGAATGGTAGAGCTCTTAATTAAATTGGAAAGACCGATTGAAACTAAAAACAGAGCACTTAGAAAACATAAAAGCTTTAAACATGTATTAGACTACATTTAGAAAATGAAAGAAGATGCAGGAAAAAAGTATAATTTTTATTAAATAGTTTAGTTAATAACAGTTAATTAACCTTATTGTAAGAAATTTTATAAGATAGTGGCGGTAATTATATTATTGATTTTTAAATACTTATTTCAAGGCTTTGCTGGAGAAAAAAAACCTATTATATTAGTACCTAATATAATATAGATCGGAAATTTAAGTTTATCTAATGCTAAAAAGTTTTTAGTAGATGGAATTTATTAGGAGGCTGATATTAGTCAATCTTTTCCACCTCATTTAGAAATATAAAGAAAAATAGGCAATTAAATAGTCACATTTTAGATTAAATAAATAGATAATAGTTTTAAAAATTGGTAATTTATGAAAATATAAAAAGGAAAGATGTTGTAGCCATATTTATAAGAGGCAGTGAAAATGAATTTAGTTAATGGCCGGATGGAAACAAACCAGCTATCTTATTTAGTAAATTCAAGGGGTAATTTACTTTTAATAATATATTAATTATAGATTTTATCTAAAATATCATGATTTCCCTGATAATTTAAGAACTTCGTAACTTAACATAAGTTAGTTAAAAGTAGATAAAAATAATAATAGATACATAGATTTAAAAGATTTTAAGATTCTTAGCTAAAAGATAGAATATGGCTTGAATTAGACGAGTTTTTATAAAAACCTAGAAAGTTACAGTGAAAATTATTTAAATTATTATAATTCATTTAAATTATAGTAATATACTTTGAATCATAAATCATATTAATATATAAAAAGATGAAATTATTAGCTCTAACTATTTCTTTATTTTTAGCTTGTGAAGCTAAATTTTCAATGAAGACAAAATTCCATAAATTCAGATTAAATAGTGAAATTAAGAAATCAGATAAAGAATAAGAAAATTCAGAAACCTAATAAGGAAAGGAGTATTATTTTGATACATCAAAGAATTTCGATGCAAAAGATTATCATGGTAAAGTATTGGCAATGACTTAAAAAGGGGTAGATAACACTGTATTAAATTAAATATATAATAGCATTTTGTGCCTTAATACAGTCATTTTACAAAATCATTTTAAAAAACAGCAACTACAGAAGAATAACCATATTATGATCCTACAATGAATGATATTGGAGCTCCAGAATATCCTAATGCATCGAATAATGGACTATGGTATGTGCCTATTAAAGTTTAAACTTAAGCTGATAGATTAAAAATGGACAGAATTAGAAGATAAAATGTTTTAACCTAGAATTCTTTATATAAACATGATAAACCTTTAAACTAAGTATATTATGATGCCAGCATTAACCCACCTAGTCTCTAAGTTGAAGATCAAATGTAAAAAACTTTAAGATTAAATTTTGAAAAATCTAAAGAAAAAAAATCTGTTCCTTTATAATAACACATAAATAAACTTTAAGATCAAGTATTAACAGATGATCTTGTTTTGAATAGATGTATTCATATTTATGAATTTTAGAATAAATTTACTTAAATGAATTACCAGACAAAAGAATACAAAGATAAAATGAAGTAAGTCAATAGATGGCATCTGGATATTATGATAACTCAATCACAAATTGAAAATATTCATATAAATTCTTAATAATTTATAATAATTTATAATAAGTTTTTATAAAAATTTCAACCTTTCATATAAATTTCTAATAATTTTAGAAAATAATTTTAAAAATCAAATGGATATAATAAAGAAAATGAATCCATCTAAGGAAGAAGATGAATAATCATGTTGCCCAAAAATGAGTTTAAAAGAACGTATGATTGGTTTCGCAATATGTTTTGGAATAGGTCTTTTGATTCAATTAATGTCATTTGGATCATTTGTTGGTAATAAAAAATAGAATAAAAGGTGTAATAGCAGGAAAACCAACAAAATTTGCAGTTATGTTTACATTAGGGAATGTTGTTTCATTATTAGGTACAATGTTTTTATCAGGACCTGCAAAATAATTGAAAAATATGACTGACAAAACAAGACTAATAAGTAATATAAATAATTTAATCGTAAAATATTAATCATATGATTATTTCATGTAGTTGATATTTAATGAATAAATTATTCATAATATAAGCTTCAATTGTATATGTTATCAGTATGATTATGACTTTTGTCACTGCTTTTATAATTAAAATCATGTGGTTACTTATTGTATTTCTTATTATATAAACTATCGCTTATATGTGGTATACTCTAAGTCAGATTCCTTATGGGAGAACTGTAGTTAAATAATGGCTTAAATCTTGCTTTAGTTGATTTATGTTTTTTATATTATTCAATTATTTAATAATATATAATATATGTTAATAATATATAATACATGTTAATAATAAATTTTAATAATACATGTTTATAATAGATTTTAATAATACATGTTAATAATAAATTTTAATAATAATCAATGAATATGTTTTCAAAATAAGTATAAGCTCTATAATATAAAACTTTGAAAAATTATTCAAAATAAATAAGATCATTATTTTATGTTCCATCAATAAATGATAAAAATTTAGAAAAATCTCTTACTTTGTAAGCAGATGCTATTTGTTATGATTTAGAAGATTCAATATCAGATTAATAGAAAAGTTAAGCAAGATAGAATTTAGTTAAATTTATAAAAAGAAATAGAATAAATAAAGAATTTTATATAAGGGTGAATTCTTTATAATCAGAATATTTTCAACAAGATATTGATGATATTAAAAATATGTATTATAGCATTTTTAGAAATTAATTAGAAAATAACAAAAACTAATAGTAAGAAAGTAAATAAAATGATAAACAATAGATAAAATTAGTTATTCCAAAATTAGAAACACATTAATAGTTAATGCAGATAAATAATTAATTTAAAGATTTTAATTTGAAATTATTATTATTGATAGAATCACCAATAGCAATTATAAATCTAAAAGAAATATGCTTATTAGCAAAAATTTTAGGGATTGTAGATGGGTTAATATTTGGAGCTGATGATCTTGCTGCATAATTGAACGTAATAAGAACATAAAATAGCAATGAATTATTATATTGTAGATAAAACATCTTATTATATGCAAAGGCATTTAATTTATAAGCTATTGATATGGTAATTTTAATTTTAATAGGTTAATATACATTATAAAGATAATATTAAGTTATAATAAGAGTGTATTGATGGCTATAATTTAGGTTTTACAGGTAAATAATGTATTCATCCTGATTAAATTTAAATTGTACATGAATATTATTAAGCAAATTAAGATTAAATATAATGGGCTAATAAAATTAAAAAGAGTTATGAATAGTAATAAGATGGAGTATTAAGTATTGATTTGAATTAAAAAACTATGATAGATGCACCAACTTATAAATAAGCTTTAAATATACTTAAAAAATGAAAATATTATATTTTTTCATCATTATTACTTAATTTTTGGCTTAATTACAATTTTTGCCTAAAATAACTCTACTTTAATATCAATATTTTTAATAAAATATTACTATTTATATTATAGTTTAAAGTCATAATTTTAGAAATTCTTAATTAGTACATATATTTTCTATATATTACAATGTTAAATTTGGTTAAAAATCTGAAAATTATTATGTAATTTGTTTAGTAAAAAGATATGATTTATCTAAATATCTTTTTTTGATAGCAAGTGCAAATATTAGCAATTATTAAAAATTATGACATTTTATAGCAGTATATTTATTTACTAAACAAATTACATAATAATTACCATACTTTCTAATTAAATATTTATGTAAAATGATTTAAAATCTTAATTATATCAATATAATTAAGAACATTTTAATATAAAACTTAAATAAATCTTATGAGTGAATTATAAACAAAAGAAAAAGTAGGTTCAGTAATAGATTATTATGTTTACAAATGTTTTGAAGAACTTCCAGATTAAATTAAAGTATACAATAAATAAAAAGAATAATGAAATGTCTAAGACTGATATGGAATAATTAGATAAATGTGTATAAGAAAAAGTATCATTATTTTAACTTACAAAATTATTTGAATAAGCATTAATATAAAATGATGATAATAAATCATCTGGAGACTCATCAGACAACGAATCTGACAACGAATCTAATGAAGAATCTGACAACGAATCTGACAAAGAATCTGATGAAGAATCAGATGAATGATTAAGAAATATATATATTGGTAAAAATTATAAAATTATATAAAAATAATAAGCGTTAATTATCAATCTTTTACTATTTTTAAAGTAGAGTTAATTTTTTAATCTGTTTTTTTTTTATCTACATGAGATTTAGAACTTAAATTTAAATCTTTTTTTTAATGATCAGTTAAGTTGAATTATTGTCCAATTCTATTATTATATAAATAAGAACTTAACAATATCTTAAAGTCTGCTCCAAAAATTGATCTTTATCAAACTATCATGATTATATTTCTATTTTATATATTAAATACATCTTTACATTTCATAAAAATTTAACATATATTTTATATCGCAACAAATTGCTCACATACATGCATCTCAGTTAAAAGCACTGAGTTCATATATATATTTGAGAATGCTTAAATTATTCTATTATTTATTATTTTTACTTTGAAAATAAATTTAGCTTTATAAATATATTAAAAAATATAGTTTCATCACCTTAATCTGCTATTATTTACATTATTTTTTGAAATAATGTAAAATATATACTATTTAATTTATAATTAAAGAAAAGAACTATCAAACAGTCCCATGTAGGAATTAATACTTAATTTAAGAGTAATTTTGGTGATTTTGAATTCTTAAGAAAATAATAAAAAGTTTCTATAATCTTTATATTATATTAATTACTTATAATCGACAAGTTCGAAATCCGCCTTAGAAAACTAAATCTTACATATATATATTTTTTTTTTCTTAAAATAAATCCATTGATTTCACTATCAATCTATTTAGTATCATAAAATATTTTTCAGTTATCTTAAGAATATCTGGCATATTAATAATTTCAATATTTTTAAGTATATTATTAATAATTCTTCCACAAATAAAACTACTATTTTCATTTTATAATATTAAATTTAATTCATATTTGAATAGATAATTTTCTAATAGGTCTTAAAAAACTTTATAATTATCTGGTTTTAAAATTGCTTATATTAATAATGAGTAGTCTACAATTTTACTTTGAATAAAACTATATTTTTAATCTAATGCAGTACTTAAACACATTTCAATAATTTTCGCACATTTTTAAGAATAATTTTCATATGATATCATATAATCAATATCACTAAAATATTTTTTTTTTTTATCTTCCATTTCACAATATGATATTTCATTTATACTATATGGATATATATCATTTTTTTTTTATTCATACAAAATATTCAAATCATTGGGACGAACATATTTCTTTATAATCATTTATTATTTATTTATTTTTTTATTAAATGTCACATCTACTGTAAAATTATCTAATGAATGAAATTAGTTTAAATTTCTTTTTTTTTATTTACATAGTTTAATATCTTTTTTAATGTCATTTTTAAAGATCGGTATATTAATTGCAGTCTATCTTGACTTTATTTTAGATTTTTTTATCTCTTTAATTCTACAAATTTATAAAATTATACTTTTTATTACTATTAATATAATTACAATCTTTAATAGTCTATTTTTTTAAAATTTATTTAACACTTATTTTTTTCATTCTATCTATATCTTTAGTATGAATATTAAAATCTTCATAAATCAAATGTTTCATATTTGTATTTTTCAATTTACAATTTTTTATTACATTATTTTACATTTTAAAATTTAACTCCTAATTTTAATCTAATTATTATTATCTTATATCAATTTTTATATCAGTCATTAAATAATTATTGTCAAATTTACCTTTCATTTTATTAAATACTTATTGATTAGGAAAAATCATGATATACCATTATTCGTGATAGTTCTACAAAAAATTTTGTTGTTGATAAATATTTCCAAAATTTCAATTAAAAACTTGAAAATATACAATTATTTGTTATACCTAATATATCTAATATAAAAAGATCCATTGATTAGAAATCTATAAATTCCAAAAACTTAAATATGAAATTATTTTTGCAAAATTCAAGAATTGGTTGTCCAATACTATTTATATCATGATTAAGTATCAAAAATCTTAATGTTTTAACAATATGATTAATATAAGGTATATAAGATTTTTATTCCATATCTTATAGAGTACTATACAATGTTTTGACTTGATATTAATAATATTATTAAAAATATTATTATTAAAAATATTATAATTAAAAATATTATTATTAAAAATATTATTATTAAAAATATTATTATTAAAAATATTATTATTAGAAATAAAATTAAAAAATTTACAATAAAATACAACTAAATTAGGATTTATTTTTAATAGTCTTTGATAATTATCAGGTTATATGAAAGATAACATAATCTTATATGATCTATAATTGTAAAAATTGAAATTTTTAGGTAAAAATGTCTTGTTTTTACGAAATAAAGGTGGTTTAGATAATATTTCTGGAATACTGAATTGTCTGTCTAAATGTGCAACATATTTTTAAAACTAATTATATTTAGATAAACTGCTAAAGATGAATAATGTTAATAAGGGTCCATGAAAAATTAAAAATAGATCTCCAAATTTTCATCTTCTTTTAAAAAACTTTGTATAAATTCACTTTTTGATAATATTAATTTATCATTTACTGTTGATTGTAGCCAAATTTCTAAATTTTTAATTAGTTATATTTTATTTGGATCTCTTGAACTTAATTAATAGACTTCATCATATTGTTCTTAAAAATTATCAAATTTTGCTTTAATCTCAGTTTGATTAATCTTATTGAATTTATCATCTAATTATAGTGTATCAAGATTTTAATCAGAATATGTTTTATTTTATATATTCATCCTTTTTATCAAATATTCTTCAATTTAAGTTTATATATCAGATTTAAAGCATTGATAATTATATAATTATTTTGAATCTTCTAAAACACAGCATGTTTGTTTTATTAATTCATCATTTTCAGTATTTTAG
>Ga0233399_1000927_pt1 | contig 10607 bp, 7 predicted proteins | sample 43DmetaG_FD_182698 | JGI IMG/M metagenome (GOLD analysis project Ga0233399, IMG submission 182698) | Seawater microbial communities from Monterey Bay, California, United States - 43D | ecosystem: Environmental > Aquatic > Marine > Coastal | place: USA: California | collected 2016-11-08 | reverse complement strand
AGAGGATGAATTTTTTTAATTTGCCAAAAAAAAAGTTTAGCAAACGAAATCAGAAAAAAATAGAGGTTTATTGATAAGCTATTACAAATATAACGAAGATTTAAGAATAGATAAATTAATAAATTGCATTTTACATGGTATGGAAGTGGCATTAGTCTGTGATGCGGGGTATTTTCTAAAATTTGCAAAATATAATTTAAAAATTTGCAAAATATAATTTAAAAAAATACTTTAATTAAAAATATATATTTAAAAATATTAAAAAGAACACCAACAATATCTGATCCTGGCTTCAAATTAGTTGATGCATGTATAAAATAAGGAATATCAGTAACAGGTCTTCCTGGACCTTCGTCTGTAACTTTGGCATTAAGTTTGTCGGGTTTTCCAATAGATAGATTTTAATTTGAAGGGTTATATATAAAATTATTAAAGTTTTTTATCAAAATCTTAAAAAGATAAAGAAGATAAATTGAAAAGCATAAAAATGTAAGGTGTAACTTGTATATTTTTTGAAAATCCTACAAGAATACTAAAAACATTATTATCAATAGAAAAAATATTTGGAGAAAGACAAATAGTATTTTTAGGAATAGAATTAACAAAACATTTTGAAAAAGTACATTTTTTTACATAAGTCAATAAGAAAAACTGTAAGAGAACTATATGATGATATAAATGAATTTAATTTTGCACTAAAAGGAGAAATAACTTTAATAATATCTCCCTTTTCTGTAACATTTAATGATGCTTTGGTCAAAACAGGAAATGAGCTGTTAGATAGAGACTATAAAGAAGAAATGACTGAATTTAAAGATGATAAAATTTAATTATAGCATATTATAAGTAAAATGTTTTAAAAAAAGATGTTTTACAAGAAAATTTAGACATAACTGATTAGGATTTTTCTGATCTAATAGTAAAAATTGCAGATATAAGAAAAAATAAAGCCAGAAAAATGGTAAGGGACATAAAGCATTCATAAAATAAGAAATTAGCGTATTGGCTTGACACTTCAAAATAACTTTGAAATTTTTGATAAAGTAGTATAAAAACTATTTAAAATATATATATCATTCAAGTTGATCTAATTCATCGATTTTGTTTTATATTTTTTTTAATTCAAGAACCATTTTTAAATGTTCTTTATCGATACTCATTGTTATATTTGCCTCATGAATTAAACAATTATGTCTATATTTTTATTAAAATTCTAAGCTTTTTTTGTAATCTTTTAATAATACCTCTTTATCTCTTATTATTATTTTTTACCTTATTAGTTTTTACTATTTTATATCTTATTGTATGTGTCTTTTTCTTTTTCTGACCATTTTTTCAAATCTTTATTTGCTTAAGCAAATTATATGAGCTCTTAAGGTATAGGAATTAAATCCTCTATTGCTTATATCTAATAATTTTTATTTATACATGACTATCATCTTTTTAATGTTTTTGAGGATTTTGTTCTCCTTTAAATTCTCTTATTACTTATTTAGGAAATATATTTCTTTATTACCAAATTATTAAAATTTTATTAACCTAAATATTAGAATAAATGAACTTATTCTTTGAATTTCTCTGATTATTGATTAAAACAGTCTTTAAAAGCATAATCCAACTTGTCTTTTATAGCATTTGCAAAATTATTATCTTTTTAACTAACTAATCTTTACAAAATATCATTTGCCAAATATAGCATTTTTAATCTTCCTTGATTTTCAGTTTGTTAAAGGTAAAAATCAAACCATTCATTTATCAAAAATTAAAAGTTTTGTTTATTTTTTTTGTATTATTATTAAAAAATTTATGAGGTTTGAACAATAGAATCTTACGAGATGGTAAGTCGTTATAATTATTCAGACAGAGACATTTTTTATTGGCTTTAATATTAGAATATATAATTTTTAGAATTTAATTAAATTTATATGGCATAAATTTAAAAATTTAAAGTAGTTTTAGTTGGAAATTAATCAGTTGGTAAAACATCAGTGGTAAATAGATTTATTTATGATTCATATTCTGAAAGTGATATACAGGTATTAAATGATTAAAATAGCCAACTGTAGGGATTGATTTTGTATCAAAAACAATAAGTATAGATAACCAAACATCTCGTTTATAAATATGGGACACTGCAGGTCAAGAAAGATTTAAATCTTTAGTGCCTTCGTATATAAGAGATTCTAAGGGAATAATTTTAGTTTATGATTAAACCAAAATTGAAACTTTTAAAGGTTTAGATTAGTGGATTTCTTTTATAAAAGAATAGAGAGGAGATGATGTTGTTGTTCTATTACTTGCAAATAAATCTGATATTATTGATGAAAAGTATGTTATAATTTTTACTAATGAAATATATTATATGAAATTTTTAAGACAAAAATGTCATTTAAAAAATTTTTGAAAATAATTTGAAAATATTTTAGTACATTTTTTATATGTTTGAATTTTTATATAAAATTATAGAGAAGTAGATGAGTAGCTAGGGAAATAAAAAGCATAAGAAAACAATTTTTTATTTTATACGGTTAGTGCAAAATTAGGATAAAATATATAACAAGCATTTAAAGATTTAACAATAAAACTACTTAGTTAAGAAATATAAGAAATAAGTTCTATATAGGATAGTAAAATAAATGTAGGTTAACAAAAAGAAAAAAAGGCATCTTGTTGTTGAATAATTTTGTAAAAATAGTATTATATCATATATTTTTTGTGTGTTTTTTTTGCTAAAATACTTAATTCATTGACATCTGGGTAGGCTATCCTATATTACTTTTTAATTTTTGTTAATCATCATCTAAATATATTTTAATATTTACTTTAAATTTATTGACCATTTAGTCCTATTTGTTAAACTTTTAAAAATTATAAATACTTTATATTTTAGGAGGACTTTTCTCAACTTGTTATTGTTTTCGTTATTTTAATTTGCTTAAATATGCATATTCATTTTCATTTATTTTTTTATTGTCAATTTCATCTTTTTTTAAATATATATTTTTATTATAATACTTAAAGTTTATGATGACAATAATATTAATTAATCTCTGAACTTTTTTACTTTTTAGACAGGATTATTTCTTAAATCTATTGACTAAAGTTAATTTGCATTTTATAAAAATATTTATAAATCCTCTACATTTTATATAAAATTATCTTTTAATTTCAACTCAACTAAATATAATAGATAATCTAAAAATTCTATTTTTTATAATTTGTTATTTTAACACTCTAAAATAAATAAATATGATATGGCTTCCAAACTTTAAACATCAAATTCTAATGCTTGATCAATTTTTTAATCTGATATATAAAATTCACGCAATTTTGTACAATTTTCAAGTCCTTATACCAATTTTATTTAATTTTTATTTAACCATCTATATAAATTATTTTAAATTATATTTATTTTTACAATTATTCCAAATTTTTAGACTTCAATTAACAAATTTCTTTAATCTAATTTTATTATAAGTGCAAAATTTTTAATTATGTTAAATTTGTAATGAATTCCATTGATTACAAATTGTTATTATATAGTGATAAAATTTATATTTATGGAATCAAACTTAAATTTTCCTAATATAAAATATATATACAATATTTGTTAAATTCAAATCATTTAAATTTATGGCTTAGATATTTTTGTTAAATTATGCATTATTTTGATCATTGTATTTTTTCAAACCAGATCTTTTTATTATAATAGCTTATGTTATGCATATTTCTTATAATTTTTACTCTTTATTTTAAGATACTTTTTAATTTTATAAATTTTGAATTATTTCCAATATTTAATTTTGAATTTTTTAGTCTTAAATCCCGATTTCACTCAAAATTTCAATATCAATTTATTTTATGGTTTCCCAATCATCAAAACCATTCTCAAATAAATTGTAAAAGCATTCATCTAGTTTTTTTTCACTTAAAATTGCTTAAAATTATTTAATTTTCATTTAAAATTTTTACTACTTTTAAATTTTTACTTAATTCAATAATTCAAATCTTATTTAGAATTTCTTAATTAATAAAATATTTTAATTTTATAACAAATATATCGTATCACATATCTTATTTAATTAAAAGATTATAATAATAATATAATATGATAAGAAAGATAAGTTAAAAATCATTATTTATTTAAAAATAAACATAAAAATCTACAAATAAGAAATTAATTACTTTTTGTGACAAATAAGGACATTCTTTACTACACGATCCTATTTTAAATAAAGGCATTATATATTTTATAATATAGGACTATGCTATAATAGCATTGAAAGAGATAGACTTGGACTAAGAGGTCTTATGCCTGGTATTGTAAGAACAATAGAATAATAAGAATCTATTTTTCTGTTAAATTATTAATCAGTAAGTATATTTTCATTAATTTTCATGAAAAATTTTTAATATACATTGTAAATTATTGAAAAAGGGTTGGGAAGATATTGCATAATAAAATTTAAATCAATATTTGATAAAATAAGGAGTAACTCCAGATTTTATTCGATAATGGTAATTCTTAAAGACTCTATAATAAAGAAATCAAGTGTTATATTATAAAATAATTCGTGAAAATTTCGACGAATTAATAAAAATAATAAGTATTCCAACAGTTTAATGGGTTGCATAACATTTTAGTCTTATGTACCATAGAGCAAAAGGCATGTATTTTTCTGCTTTAGACAAGGGTAAATCATATTTTAAAATAAGGAAATATGGCTGCCATGGTCTATAATTGGCCTCATGATAAACTTGATTTTATTGTTATTACTGACGGAACAAATTCGATGAAGGATTAAGGTATAGGAGGAATGGCCATTGTATAATCAACATTAGATATTTATATTGCAGCAGGGGCATTTAAACCTAGAAATGTTATGTCTGCATTTTTAGACGTCGGAACAAATAATAAAGAACTTATTGAGTCTAATTCTTATATTGGACTCAAATAACCAAGATTACCATATCAAGAATCTATATAATTGGTAAAATATTTTAAATATTTGTGATTTTTCAATATTTTTCTAAAAATTAGTATAGATTTTGTATGTAATTTTTAAAAAAATATTAATTGAAATAATAATTGATTAAAATATTAAAGTTAGATGAGTTTATGTAAGCTGTAAATTTAAGATGGCCAAATGTGATGGTATAATTTGAAGATTTTGACTAAAGATACGCGAGATAAATAAAAAAAAGATATGAAAATGATTATCTTGTTTTTAATGATTTAGAATAAAGTGGAACTGCTCTATTAAGTGCGTTGTTTGGTTGCCTACGAAGTTCGAAGTATAATAAAAATATAAAAAAGATAACCTTTTAAAGAAATTATAAATCAAAAATATTTAATTTATTACAATTCGAGCTAATTTAGTGATTTAAATACAGAAATATTATATGATGCTATGCTTCAATATGGATTAACTATTTAACAGGCTAAAGATAGATTTTATTTTGTTAATGAAAATGGAATAGTCTCAAAGGCTAGCAGAAATATTTAGAATTCATGGGTTAAAGAATTTGCCAGGTATATTTTAATTTATATTTCAATTTATTTTAATATATTTTAATGTATTAAAATATATTTTAGTATTTTAAAATATATTAAAATAAATTAAAAAAATATATTATAAAATACTAAAATTAATTAAAACATATTAAAACTAATCAAAATAATATTTTAAAATTTTTAGATAAGAAGATGAATTATTAGATTCTTTGAATCTTGAATAATTAGCTGAAATAATAAAGCCAACAGTATTAATTATAACACATAAATAAAAAAATATGTTAACAGAAAAAATGATAAAATAATTGTGTAAATATACATAGAACCCATTTATATTTCATATAACAAGAGCAATACCAGATGTTGAGCCATTATAAATAATATAATGGTCAAATGGTATAAAATATTTAAAAAAGGAAATGCATATTATGCATCAAGAATGAATTATAATGAATTTTAAATTGATGGAAAATCATACATTTCAAGTTAGGTGAAAAAAAGTTATATATATCCTGGTTTAACAATGGGATAAAGTATTTGTGGTGTTCCAAATATGGATAAAAGTATTCTGATTTAAGCTGCTCGGGCTGTTACTTTATTAATTAAGTAAGAAGATCTTTGTAAAGGTGCATGTGTATATAATTTTCTAAATAGTTTCCATAATAAGCTACTATCACTGAAGTTACTAAATAAGTTGCTACTCATGTTATTATGTAAAATTTTTATAAATAACTTATTCATGATAAAAATTTATTAAAAATTTGCTAATAAGGGTTTGATGCAGTTGAAAATTATGTTTAAACTAAATTATGGGATCCAGAATACAGTCATATGGTTTATTATGATAAATGATTTTAAACTTTTTAAATATAATTTCATTTTTGAGAGATTTTAATCACCATTAAATCATTAAATAAAAAGATATTTTTAAATTTAAATAATTATTAATAATTTAAAAAATTATTTTAATATTCATTTATTAACTTCTGTTAAATCTTCAATAAATGTGAAAAAATCTTCTTTATCTATTTCCACATATGAGGTTTCAAAATCATCCTGATTAATTTTAAGATTGTTTTTTTCTGCAATTCTCATAAATTTTTCACCAAAATTACTATATTTATTATATTTTACTTTTTACTATGAATATTTGTACTGTTATATTATGAACCTACCACACCTATAACTTAAAAAATATTTCTTTCATTATTTTATAAACATAATATCATTGGTTTTGCTTAATTTTCTTATTTTTAAAATCTATATATTTCCATCAATAATAATGCTAATTTTTACAGTGAAATTTAATGTGAAAAAAATTATTTTTCCTTTTTATATTAATTACCAAATTCCTCATAATCAAACCCCACCTTTTATTCAAATTTACAGTTTTCGTATCCTATATTTTAGAAAAATTATACTGTTATGATTTATTAAAAATTTTAATAATAAGATTTTAAATAAAACTTTTTAAAATGACCATAGTCATATCCCTCTTAAAATATTTCCCAAAAATCTAAGAATTATAGGTAAGACTAAAGAGAATTCGGTATAATATTTTGAAAATTATTTATCAATATAAATTATATAATATATACAATTTATGTATGTTATTTTATTAGAGCATATCTAAATTCTTAACAGGGTATAATTGATTTTTTTTCAATCAAATATTATGCTTCTTACATTAAATTTTTTTAAAATTCGATTGCCATTTATATTCCATTTATGATAATATCAGCTTAATCCTGATTATTTTGAACCATATAAATTGCGTTCCAAAAATTCTAAGTTTTTTTTTATAAATTATCGTTAATTTCAGGATTTGACAATATAGCACTTAAGCAATAAACCATATCTGAGCTAGAAATAGAAGTTTTTGGATCTATTTATCTACTAAATGAGTTAAATAATATATCATTTAAATCAAATTATGGAGCCACTTTACATATAGTTTCTTTTAATTAAGATTTGAATTGAGAATTCAAAAATTTATATTGTTAACGAGAATCATCTATAGATACTCCCAATTAAGCTATGAAACTAAAAAATTATTATACTATAAATTAATTTTATTTTAGTACCTTAATAACTATTTTTTTCCTGCTTCCCACCAAACACCAAATTTTGGTCCTACATAATTACTATAATATATTGAATCGTATAGATTCCAATGTCGTAATAACATAAATCTAAAATCATTCTCGTTTTAGATCCCCCCTATCTATAATTTTTCATTCACATTCAATCTATTTACTTCTCCTTATAATTCTATTGCAAACTATTATAATTTACTTTTAAAATTTTATAATATTATAATTTACTTTTAAAATTTTATAATATTATAATTTACTTTTAAAATTTTATAATATTATAATATGCTTTTAAAATTTTATAATATTATAATTTACTTTTAAAATTTTATAATATTAAAAATTACTTTTATGTATAATTGATAACTTATTTTATTGTGTATAAAAAGATCAGTCAATCCTATAATAGATAACCATAAAAAATCATTACTATCTTAACCTAAATTTAAAGATAATTAATAAAATGTCATCGATGATGGTCTTCCTTAAAAACATCCATTATAATAGTCTATAATTTAATTTCCTTTAAAAAAATCATCATACTTTTCTATAATTTTGCTTTCTTTTTTAATTTTTTTTCTTCAATTTATTGTATTTTTCTTTTTTATCCCACTTCTATATCATCTTCGTATAATTATTCTTATTAATTTTCAAGCTCATCTTCACTATCTTATTATTGACTATCATCTTCATCAAATTTATCAAAATCATCCTGATTCAAATTATTTTCTAAATTAGTATATCCATCATTTATAAATCTAATCTATTTTAAAGAAAATATATTTTTATGATGAATAGGTCGATGATAGTCCACTAAAAATACTATAATTTTATCGTTAAATATTTCTGTTAAATCTATTAGTCCACCACAATTTATCAAAAATGCAAATTTTATCTAATTTTATATTATATTACATTATTTGGTAATTCTTAAGCTTATTTGTCTAAATCTTAATACCCAAAGACTATTGACAATTTAAATTAGATGTCTTCACATTTCAAAATAGACTAATTTAATATAATAATCACAAGTATTTATTAAAGTTAAACAATCAAAAATTTTGATAAAATAATTTAATATATATCTTAAAAATATTTAAATTTATCTCTATTATTATAAAATTATAATATAAAAGAACCATATTATATATGAAAATATTATAAAAATTATTTAATCTATTATTTTATACTTTCTTCATGAATTTTTATAATATTTTCACTATAAAATGAAAAATAAAGAAAAATAAAGTATAATAAAGAATAATAAAGAATATTAATGAATAATAATGAATAATTATAATAATTATAAAATAATATAAATAAAATAATTTCAAATAATTAAAAATTACCATTAATATCTGGCATGAGGAAATTGAGTCAATATCATAAGCAACTAACACTGCAACAGTTATAGAGTTACCTTAACTTTTCTTTATAATCTTTGCTAATATTTTTTCTATATCTTATAGTGGAATTAACATTAATATTTATTGCGGTTAATTTTTTTAAATCAAAATAGTCTCATTTATAATTTTTATAGGCTAAATTAAAGAAATTATAATTTTAAAATATTAAAAATATTAACCTATTTTTATTTAATGGAGCCTTAATTACTAAAAAAAATAAAAATATAGTAATCTAATATGAAATTTTCAAATTATCCATTCAATATAGATTCTACAATATAAGATAATTTATCATGTGAATATTTAATAAGAAATAGAAAAAAGTATTCTTTTGGTAATTTTACGCAAACAAATATAAATGAAGACAATAGAATATAATTATTAAAAAAGATGTATTTCGAAAATAAAAACTGTTTAGATATTGGGTGTGGGGACGGCTATTTTGTCATTGAGATAAAGATTAATTATAACCCTAAAAAAATAATTGGAATAGATATCGATTTATAAATGATAAATTAAGCTTTAAAGAATTATCAAAGAATGAACTATCAAAATTAAATAAAATAAAGGTAGGATTTAAAAGATTAATTCTCATAGTTTACAAAATGTTTTAATTTTCAATTTAAAAGGGAAAAATTATTGTTTAATAATAATGATAAAGAAATATAATAGAATAAAACTTTTTATTCTTAAGATAATTTTTAAGATAAATTATAAGATAATTTTTAAGATAAATTATAAGATAATTTTTAAGATAAACTATAAGATAATTTTTAAGATAAACTATAAGATAATTTTTAAGATAAATTATAAGAATAATAGATAGATAATTTTTAATAAAATTATTAGGAATATTAATAGTAAAATATAAAATAAAATATATAAGAAAATATCTAATAAAATATCCAAGAAAAAATATAATAAAATAATATGGTAAAATTCATAAATTATTAGTAAATATATAAAGAGACACAATAATTTAAATAAGAGTAATAATAAGAGACATAATAAATTTAATAAGAGTAATAATAAGAGTAAAAATAGCAAAATTTTTTAGAGGTATAATTTATATTGTAAAATTTTATACAATATGAAGAAATAATTGAGAAATTTGACACAATAACATGCATGTCTCTTTCATTATGGATACATTTGAATTTTGGTGATAATGGCATTGTTAGACTTTTAAATAAAATAGCTGGAAGTTTAAAACAAGGTGGAATATTCATATTTGAACCTCATGAATGGCATAGTTACAAAAAAAAATAATGTTTTTCTGAAATTTTTAAAAAAAACTTTAAATAAATTAAATTTAGACCTAATTTATTCAATGCTTATTTATCAAATGATCTTGGATTTAAACTTATTGAAATAATCAACCCTTTGAATTAGATTTTTTGCAATAGTAAAAGAAAAATATATATTTTCAAAAAATAGTGAATTAATTTATATAATTCTCAAATTTATTTATTATTTCAATTATTATTAATTTTATATATGTAATTTTTAGCAAATTATATTTACTTTATAAAATAATACTATTTTTAAACTATTAAATTATAATCGGGGTTGGGGTTGGGGTTGGGGTTGGGG